>Ga0209829_10000128_pt1 | contig 65252 bp, 60 predicted proteins | sample C_140205_EF_Meta_FD_187311 | JGI IMG/M metagenome (GOLD analysis project Ga0209829, IMG submission 187311) | Freshwater microbial communities from Lake Croche, Canada to study carbon cycling - C_140205_EF_MetaG (SPAdes) (version 2) | ecosystem: Environmental > Aquatic > Freshwater > Lake...
CTTGTTGATTTTTAGGCACCAAGACAATTTGCGTCGGTTGATGGCAGGTCAAGAAAGCAAGATCGGACAGTGAGTGGTGGGTCAGTGAGCGGTGGGCCAGTGAGCTTTGGGACCTATCGACCTTTGAGCACCTAGCCACTTGGGGGGGGCTCAGACCCTCAATCCCTGAAGTTATCGAAGGTCAGTGGCAGTTCGGTCATTTCTTTTTTAATGATGGCCATGGCGCTTTGCAAGTCATCCCTTTTTGCGCCGGTGACTCTGACAGATTCACCCTGAATGGAAGCTTGGACTTTGAGTTTGCTGTCTTTGATCAGACGTTGGAGTTTTTTGGCGTCCTCCACTTTGATGCCATCTTTCACGCTCAAGATCACTTTGACTTTATCGCCGCCCATTTTCTGCGTATCGCCTTTGTCAATGAAGCGCACATCCACCTCTCGTTTGGTGAGCTTGCCTCGAAGAATGTCTTCTATTTGACTCAATTGAAAATCAGCGTCTCCGATCAAGATGATTTCCTTGTCTTTGAGCTCTATGGCAGCGGCGGTGCCTTTGAAATCAAAGCGCGTACCAATTTCTTTGGCCGTGTTTTCTACAGCATTTTTAACTTCAACCAAATTGGCTTCGCAAACAGCATCAAATGAAGGCATATTTTTAATTCTTTCCTGTGAAATTTGGATTCAAGCGATGAGACAATTGTACCCATGGTCATTGAATCCAACTCGTCCTTGCAATCGTATAACAGCTTTGGTATTTTGGCTAGAGCTCAGGAGATGCTGCGCGTTACCAGCATCGATGATTTGCAGGACTTGGTTCAAACCCCGTTCTTTCAAGACCGGCCCCATTTGGTGTTAGGCGGGGGCTCCAACCTGGTTTTGACGGGCGACGTCAAAGCCTTGGTTCTGAAGGTCGAGCTGATGGGCAAGCGACTGGTGAAGGAAGACGAGAAGGGCTATTGGGTGGAGGCGATGGCAGGTGAGAATTGGCATGATTTTGTCACCTGGACGCTGGACCAAGGTTGGCCCGGTTTGGAGAATCTGGCGCTTATACCTGGCTCAGTGGGTGCGACGCCCGTACAAAACATAGGCGCCTATGGAGTTGAGTTGCAGGATCGGTTTTTTGATTTGGAAGCGGTTGACCTGTCCACCGGTAAGCGCTTCAGGCTTGACGCCGCCCAGTGTGCTTTTGCATATCGGGATTCGATCTTTAAGCACGGCGCCAAGCAAACCTTTGGCTCTTTTGCGCCAAAAGGCCTGGGCTTAGAGAGTCCACCTGAGAAACGCACCAACGCTTTGTCTTCTGGGGTCATGTCGGTGGACGCTTTGCCCGCCAATTTGAACTTGGGTTTGGCCAACCGCGCTTTGATCACCCACGTGCGTTTCTTTTTGCCCAAGAAGTGGCGTGCTGTGCTGGATTACCAAGACTTACAAAAAAAGTGCGCTGAGCATGCCAACACACAACCCAGTGCCAGAGAAATCTACGACTGGGTGTGTGCCATTCGACGTCAAAAGCTACCCGACCCCAAGTTCATTGGCAATGTGGGCAGTTTCTTTAAAAACCCGACGGTCAGCAGCGATCAATGTCAAGACATCATCGCCCGCGAGCCCAGTGTCGTTCACTACCCACTTTTAGATGGGAGATTCAAACTGGCGGCCGGTTGGCTCATTGATGCGTGTGGATGGCGCGGCAAAAGCATTGGTATGGCTGGGGTGTACCCAAAGCAGGCCTTGGTGTTGATCAACAAAGGCGGGGCAGACAACCCTTGCACGGGTGGAGAGGTCATGACCTTGGCCCGAGCCATTCAGACCAGTGTTTATGAGCGTTTTGGCATTCTTTTGGAGCCAGAGCCCATGATCCTTTGATCCGCGACCTATCGCTGCACCTAGGCCAAGACCTACTTGCTTAGTCCCACGCTTAAAGGTTTAATATATCCATTCACATCCAGCAAGGGAAGTTTTAAAAATGACCACGATCACAAGACCTTTAACGCAATCAACACCTCGTCTGACCTCGCTAGGCATGGCCTTGCTCGCTACTTTGGCGATGCTGGGAGCGGTGGACTCGTTGGCGCAAAACTATCCCAACAAGTCCATTCGGCTGCAGGTGCCGTTCGCGCCTGGTGGCACCACTGACATTGTGGCCCGGGTGATCGCCGAACCCTTGGGTAGAGTCTTAGGGCAAAGTGTGATCGTTGAAAACAAGCCAGGCGGTGGAGGTGTTGTTGGCGCCAATGAAACGGCCAAAGCCGTTCCTGATGGTTACAACTTGGGCGTTGCGACGGTGTCGACCACAGCGGCCAATCCGGCCATCAACTCCAAGATTCCCTACAATCCGCTCACCGACTTCACGCCCATCATCAACATTGCGGCCACGCCCAATGTGATTGCCGTCAATCCTACTTTTCCTGCCACCGATTACGCAGGCTTCATTGCCGAGCTAAAAAAACATCCCGGCAAATACTCCTACTCCTCTTCTGGCACGGGGGGCATTGGGCACTTGCAAACCGAGTTGTTCAAAAACCTCTCGGGTACCTTCATCACCCACATCCCTTACCGAGGTGCCGGCCCGGCTTTGAACGACACCGTGGCGGGTCAAGTGCCCATGATTTTTGACAATTTGCCTTCTGCCTTGCCTTTCATCAAAGAAAACCGACTGGTTGCCATCGTGGTTGCGGCCCCTCAGCGCTTGGCGGTGATGCCCAATGTCCCCACGTTCAAAGAGGTTGGCTTGGAGCCCGTCAATCGCATGGCTTATTACGGGATCTATGGCCCCAAAGGACTTCCCAAAGAAGTGGTGGAGCGCATCTCCAATGGTGTCAAGAAAGCACTGGAAGACCCTCAGGTCAGAAAACGCATCGAAGACACGGGGTCCTTGATTGTGGCCAACTCGCCTGAGCAGTTTCAAGCGCAAATCAAAGCGGAGTTTGAGATTTACAAAAAGGTCGTGGAATCTCAAAAGCTCAGCCTTGATTGAGGGCTTTGACGCTGAACACCCATGATCCCTTGAGAGCTTGAGTTCGATGACCGCAGAGCGTCACCCGGTTGTTGAGATGTTCTTAAGCGCGTTGTGGCTAGAGGATGGCTTGTCCAACCAAACCCTTCAAGCGTATCGACAAGATTTGCAAGCTTGGATGGCTTTCTTGGGCTCCTCAGGTACCGAGGTGTTGCAAGCCCATGAAGGTCACCTGAATGCGTATTTTGCGCACGAGCACGCCAAGACCAAAGCCACCACCGCCAATCGCCGATTGACGGTGTTCAGGCGGTTTTACAGATGGGCGGTGCGAGAGCGTCACGTCTCTCTTGACCCCACCTTGAAACTGTTGTCGGCCAAGCAGGCTTTGCGGGTGCCCAAAACCCTCAGTGAAGCACAGGTGGAGGCCTTGTTGAATGCACCCGATGTGAGCACACCCCTGGGCGTCAGAGACCGCACCATGTTGGAGTTGCTCTATGCCTGTGGTCTGCGAGTGAGTGAGTTGGTGGGTTTGAGTGTCTACCAAGTCAGTTTGAACGAGGGGGTCCTTAAAGTCACGGGCAAGGGCAACAAAGAGCGACTCATTCCATTTGGTCAAGTGGCACTGGATTGGTTGGAGCGCTATTTGAAGCATGAGCGGGAAACGCTTTTGGCCGGGCAAGTCCAAGACGCACTTTTTGTGACGCAACGGGGAAGCAAATCGGGCTCGTCCATGAGCCGCGTGATGTTTTGGTCTTTGATCAAAAAATATGCGCCGATGGCGCACATTCACCAACCCATTTCTCCGCACACGCTCAGGCACGCATTCGCCACCCATTTGTTGAACCATGGGGCCGATTTGCGAGCGGTGCAAATGCTCTTGGGACACGCTGATATCTCCACCACCACCATTTACACCCACGTTGCCCGAGAGCGGCTCATGGCCCTTCACGCTCAGCACCATCCAAGAGCTTGAGGTGTTCGTTGGGGAGAAGCTTGCTTGACGCCTCAATAAAGCGCCGCTTGTTCGTTCAGGGCTTGAAGGTCCTCATCCGTAAAGCCCGCCAAACGCCTGGCTGCCTCATTGAAAGGGGGTCTGATTTTAGGGGCTTGGTAGGTCTGTGTGAGTTCACGGTAAGTCTTTTGCGGGTCAAGTTGGTGTTTGGCACACAGCCACAAATACCAATAGTTGCCCACTTGAACGTGCTTGATTTCATCTCTGAGGATGGTGTCCAAGATCTCCAAAGCGCGTTTGGCGTGGACCGATAAAGGGCCCGATAAAAGGAGAAGTTTCTCTTGTATGACGGGGGTTGCGTCCAAACCGCGGGCTTCAAGGGTTCTGGGCACCAACGCCATGCGAGCCAAAAGGTCGTCTTGGGTTTTTTCGCACATGAGCCACAAGCCCTCATGGGCATCAAAGTCCCCGTATGCATACCCCATCTCTATCAATGCATTGGATAAAAGCTCAAAATGGGTCGCCTCTTCATAAGCGACTTGAGCCCAGTCGAGGTAGAAGCGTTGGGGCATCTGCTCAAAACGCCAGGCGGCATCCAAGGCCAAGTTGATGGCATTGAATTCAATGTGACAAACCGAATGGATCAAGGCGCCTAAGCCCTCGTGGGTCGAGGGCTTTCTTGACGGGACCTGCTTGGGTGGCTTTAGGGCGGGTCTTTCAGGCCGTCCCATGGGGCAATTGGACAGTTTCAAGTCTTCAAGCACAAGCCAATCGGCTTGTTGGAGCCAGAGTTTTTTTAAGGCGTCGACTTTGAGGTGTGGGTCTGACAGCGCAAAAATCAGGGAAAGTTCGGTTCGCAGGTCGTTCATGAAAGACATTGTAAGATCAACGCCTGTCAACCAACAAAGGGCCATGAGATGAGTTGTTTTAAATTGGGGGAAGACTCCCCGGTCTTGTCCAAGGGCGTCTGGGTAGCACCTAGTGCAGATGTCATGGGTCGCGTGGAGTTGCAAGAGGACGTGAGTGTTTGGTTTTCCTCGGTGATTCGAGGCGACAACGAGACGGTGCTGGTGGGGCGGGGCAGCAACATCCAAGATGGCAGTGTCTTGCACAGCGACAAAGGCTTTCCTTTGCACATTGGTGAGTTTGTCACCGTGGGTCACCGTGTGATTTTGCACGGGTGCACCATTGGCTCGGGCAGTTTGATTGGCATGGGAGCGATTGTTTTGAATGGTGCCAAAATTGGCCCTCATTGCTTGGTCGGTGCAGGCGCCTTGGTCACAGAGGGCAAGGAGTTCCCTGAGGGGTCCATGATTTTGGGCTCACCGGCCAAGGTGGTCAAAACGCTCAGCCCAGAACAAATTCAAGGTTTAAAGCAAAGTGCATTGAATTACATCGATAATGCCAAAAGGTTTTCTTCGCAACTCAAGCCCATGTGATCGCCCTCAAAAGCGCTGAGGGCAGCTCATTTTTTTATTGATCAGATGTCAGAACTGCATAAATTTATTTTTGAAGGCTTGCCGGTCAGGGGTTCTTTGGTCAGACTGACCGATTCATGGCAAGAAATATTGCATCGTCGTTTGGCCAACTCCGAAACGGGTGCTTATCCACTCGAAGTAGCGAGTCTTTTGGGGCAGATGACGGCGGCAGCGGTTTTGATGCATTCCAACATCAAATTCAATGGTGCCTTGGTGTTGCAAATTTTTGGCTCAGGACCCCTGAAGTTGGCGGTGGCGGAGGTGCAAGCGGATTTGAGTTTTAGATCCACAGCGAAAACCATTGGCGATATCCCCCAAGGCGCTGGCTTGGCATCGATGGTCAATGTCAACAACCTAGGCAAGTGCGCCATCACGCTAGACCCCAAAGATCGATTCCCTGGACAGCAGCCCTACCAAGGGGTGGTTCCCTTGTTCGATGACCACAAACGTCCCATTGCGTCTTTGAGCGAGGTGCTTGAGCACTACATGCTTCAAAGTGAACAACTCGACACCAAGTTGATTTTGGCCTCCAACGCGCAAACGGCAGCAGGTCTGTTGATTCAGCGCTTGCCCGTTCAAGGGGCAGGCAATTTGTTGGCCAAGGCCACCATGCTCGATGAGGACGAAATCGGCAGAAACGAAGATTACAAACGCATCTCGATGTTGGCGGCCACCTTGACCGAGACAGAATTGTTGACGCTTGAACCCCAAGACATCATGCATCGACTTTTTTGGGAAGAGCCGTTGATGCGGTTTGAGCCCTTCAAAGGATCAACCGCACCAAGGTTTGTGTGCAGTTGCTCTAGAGAACGGGTCACCAAGATGATTCAAGGCCTGGGTCAAGAGGAGGCAGACAGCATCCTGCAAGAGCGTGAGGACATCGAGGTGGGCTGTGATTTCTGCGGCAGACAGTACCGATTTGATGCGGTGGATGCGGCGCAAATTTTTACACCCGTGATTGCCAGCCCAAAACTACCTGGGGCCGATCAAGTGCATTGAGGGCTTTGCTGTTGCATCTCAAACAAGCGACTCTCGCAAAGTGGGTCGCTGCATTTTTCACAATAGGCCTTGTAGCGTGCACTCGCCATAGGTCTGAGCAGATCTGCTGAAACCTGCAGCTGCCAGTTTTGTAGGGCCGCACTCCATGCGTAGCGAATGCGCTCCAGCATCTCGGTGCCCTGACCGTAGATCACCTCATAAGAGAAGGGCGCCTTGTTGGTCAGGTAGGTTCGCCACTGAAGGGCAGAGGCTTGGTCATGCCCTTGTGCCTTGTTGCATAGCAAGAGCACCAAGGCCTTGGGCTGAAGGCTAGGCATCTTTTCAAAAGGGGGGGCCGAGAGGCCTTGAAGGATGAAGCGCGCGTCTTGGGTGGGACACAAGGCTTTCATGTTTTGACGCGTGAGCACGCATTGATCCAACAAGCTCACCGAGCTCATCTCATCGTCAAAGTGCGAGGCATTCAACAGCTCGATCTTGAAGGACTCTTTAACGCCTAGCAAAAGCAATTGGTAGACCCGAACTTGTGTCATTTGCATGGTTGGTGTTGAGCATGCCAAAGAGGCAAGCCGTTGTTGGGATGAGCCCAAGAGCTCTCGTGCCTCAACGCCCCAGTTGGACAAAAATTTCGTTGGCTTTGACCATGCCGATCTCTCGGCGTGCACGCTCTTCAACCATCTCAAGGCCGACCTTCAAATCCAACAGCTCAGCGCTGTAGCGCTGGTTGGTGATTTGAGCTTGGCGGTTCAAGCCCAGTTGCTGCGTCAACTGTTGTTGAAGTTGCATGACTTCAGGCACGCTCCCACGACCAATCCACAACTGTCCCTGCAAGATAACAAGCAAGAACAACAAGGTCCAGGTGATGGAGCGTTGCGTCATGGTGATGATCTGGAACGTGGTGATGTTAAACAGTTTGCAATCTTATAGCTAGTTCAGGATTGACGCAAGTTGTAAAACGCGGAGCGTCCAGGATAGGAGGCCACATCTCCCAAGTCCTCTTCAATGCGCAGAAGTTGGTTGTACTTGGCCATGCGGTCACTTCGACTGAGGGAGCCGGTCTTGATTTGACCCGCATTGGTCCCCACGGCAATGTCTGCGATGGTGGTGTCCTCGGTCTCTCCAGAGCGATGGCTGATGACCGAAGTGTAGGAGGCGCGCTTGGCCATTTCAATGGCTTCAAAGGTCTCTGTGAGCGTACCGATTTGATTGATTTTGATCAAAATGGAGTTGGCAATGCCTTGGTCAATGCCTTGTTTGAGGATTTTGGTGTTGGTCACAAACAAATCGTCGCCGACCAATTGCACCTTTGATTTCAATCGGTCGGAGAGCACCTTCCAGCCTTCCCAGTCTCCCTCAGCCATACCGTCCTCAATGCTGATGATGGGGTATTTGTCGCACCACATGGCCATCATGTCGCTCCAAGCGGGGGCCTCCAGTTGCAGGCCTTCGCCTTGTAGGTGGTATTTGCCGTCTTTGAAGAATTCGCTGGCTGCGCAATCAAGGCCAAGAACGATCTGCTCGCCAGCGGTGTAGCCCGCTTTGTCAATCGCTTGCAGGACCAACTCGATGGCGGCTTCGTGATTTTTAACGTTGGGTGCAAAACCACCTTCGTCCCCAACGGCTGTGCTCATGCCCTGGTCGTTGAGGATGCGCTTCAAGGCGTGAAAGACCTCTGCGCCGTAGCGAAGGGCTTCCCTGAAAGAGGGTGCGCCGATGGGGATGATCATGAACTCTTGCAAGTCCAGGTTGTTGTTGGCGTGTGCGCCGCCATTGATCACATTCATCATGGGAACGGGCATTTGCATTTTGCCCATGCCGCCGAAATAGCGGTACAGGGGCAGACCCGCTTCCTCTGCGGCAGCCTTGGCCACGGCCATGGACAAGGCCAGCGTGGCGTTGGCACCCAGTTTGGATTTGTTCTCGGTGCCATCCAAGTCGATCAAGGTTTGGTCCAAAAAAGCTTGCTCGCATGCATCAAGTCCCAAAACCGCTTCTGCTATTTCAGTGTTGATGTGTTCCACCGCTTTTAAGACGCCTTTGCCCAAATAGCGAGAGGTGTCGCCATCTCTGAGTTCGATGGCTTCTCTGGAGCCGGTGGAGGCGCCTGAGGGAACTGCTGCGCGTCCCATGATGCCACTCTCAAGCAGCACATCGCATTCCACAGTGGGGTTGCCACGGCTGTCTAAGATCTCACGTCCAACAATATCAACAATTGCGCTCATAACTTGGGGCTTTCACAAAAATAAAAAATAAAATCAAGGTGTTCTGAATGTGTCAAGACGACAGGGCGTAGAGGGGTTTATGCGCAGAAGTCGTTTTCTAAAAATGCATGACGTTTGGTGACTCTATCGAGTTCAACCAAGGTTTCAAGCAGGGCTTTCATGTGTTGGAGGGGCACGGCATTGGGTCCGTCGCTCAAGGCGTCTTTGGGGTTGGGATGTGTTTCTAAGAAGAGGCCACTGATGCCCACCGCCACGGCGGCGCGAGCCAGCACGGGAACCATCTCGCGCTGACCCCCAGAGCTGGTGCCTTGAGCGCCAGGCAATTGGACCGAGTGGGTGGCATCAAACACAATGGGCACTTCGCATTCGCGCATGATGGCCAAGGAGCGCATGTCGCTCACCAAATTGTTGTAACCAAAGGAGGCCCCTCTCTCACAGGCCATGAAGCGGTCGCTTGAGAGCCCAGCCGCAAGGGCTGCATGACGCGCCTTGTCAATCACGTTTTTCATATCATGGGGGGCTAAAAACTGTCCCTTTTTGATGTTCACTGGCTTGCCTGATTGGGCCACCGCATGGATGAAGTCGGTTTGTCGACAAAGAAAAGCAGGGGTTTGCAGGACATCGACGACTTGAGCGACTTGCAAAATGTCTTTCTCGTTGTGCACATCCGTCAAGAGGGGTACGGACAAGGTCTTTTTGACTTTGCCCAAAATTTCTAGGCCCTTGTCCATGCCCGGCCCCCTGAAACTAGCTCCTGAGGAGCGGTTGGCTTTGTCGTAACTCGATTTAAAAATGAAGGGGATGCCAAGGCTTAGGCAGATTTCTTTCAAGGTGCCTGCGGTGTCCATTTGTAACTGCTCTGACTCCACCACACAAGGGCCCGCAATCAAAAAGAAGGGCTGCTCAAGTCCGACGTCAAAGCCACAAAGTTTCATCATTGGTTGGTCTCTTGTTGGAACGCTCACTGGGGATGGGAGCTGACGGGTTGTGTTTTTTTAAGTTCAAGGGCGGTCTTGATGTAATGGTTGAACAAAGGGTGTCCGTCCCAAGGTGTGGAGTTGAATTCAGGGTGAAACTGCACGCCCATGAACCACGGGTGGACCGTTTGGGGCAGCTCAATGATTTCGGTGAGATGCTCGCCTTGCGTCAAAGCGGAGATGGTCAAGCCCGCTTGTCTCAGTCTGTCCAAGTAATTCACATTGGCTTCATAGCGGTGACGGTGACGTTCACAAACCACAGGCCCATAAATTTGATGCGCCAAGGTGTCGGCAAAAACATCCGAGCTTTGTGAGCCCAAGCGCATGGTCCCACCGAGGTCGGAGTTGGCGTCGCGCTTTTTAAGGCTGCCATCGGCATCGGTCCATTCGGTGATCAAGGCAATCACCGGGTTGGGCGTCTGAGGGTCAAACTCGGTGCTGTTGGCATCTTTCAAGTGGGCCACGTGTCTAGCGAACTCAATGGTTGCGACTTGCATGCCAAGACATATGCCAAGGTAGGGCACGCCATGGGTGCGTGCAAATTGAGCGGCCGCAATCTTGCCCTCAATGCCACGCTTGCCAAAGCCACCAGGAACCAAAATGGCGTCAACCTCAGCGAGTTGAGAGACGGTGGCGTCATTGATGGTTTCTGAGTCAAAGTACTTGATGTTCACGCGAGCATGGTTTTTCATGCCAGCGTGTCTCAAGGCCTCGTTCAAGGACTTGTAACTGTCTGAGAGATCCACGTATTTGCCCACCATGGCAATGGTGAGGCTTTGGCTGGTGATCTCTACCTCTTTGACCAGGGTGTCCCAGCGCTCCAAGTTGGCGTCCTGGGTTTGTAAGCCAAGCTTGTTGCAGATGAGTTGATCGAGCCCTTGTTCGTGCAACATGCGCGGCACTTTGTAGATGTAGTCTACGTCCCACATGGAGATCACACCGCTTTCGGCCACGTTAGAGAAGAGGGAAATTTTGGCGCGCTCTTCATCTGGAATGGGCCGGTCTGCTCGACAAATCAAAGCATCGGCTTGGATGCCGATCTCTCTGAGCTTTTGGGCGGTGTGTTGAGTGGGCTTGGTCTTGAGCTCGCCGGCCGCTGCAATCCATGGCACATAGCTCAAATGCACGAAGGCTGCATGTTGGGGTCCAAGTTTGAGGCTCATTTGCCTAGCCGCTTCTAAAAAAGGCAAAGACTCAATATCCCCCACGGTGCCACCAATTTCAACGATGGCCACGTCTACCTCTTGGGGTGTGCCCACTGCCGCACCGCGTTTGACAAAGTCTTGGATTTCGTTGGTGATGTGAGGAATGACTTGAACGGTTTTGCCCAGATAATCCCCGCGACGCTCTTTTTCCAGCACACTTTGGTAAATTTGACCTGTGGTGAAGTTGTTGGCGCGGCGCATTCTGGTGGTGATGAAGCGCTCGTAGTGTCCAAGGTCCAGATCGGTCTCGGCGCCGTCTTCCGTGACAAAGACCTCACCATGCTGAAAGGGAGACATGGTCCCGGGATCCACGTTGATGTAGGGATCCAGTTTGATGAGGGTGACTTTTAGGCCACGCGATTCAAGAATCGCAGCGAGGGAGGCTGAGGCGATCCCCTTGCCAAGGGAAGACACCACACCGCCAGTGACGAAGACAAATTTGGTCATGCCTGTTCGGGTGAGGTGCCCGGGGAGGTGGTAAAACGAGATTATAGACTCTCTGTTACAGTCTAGATATGAAAGATTTGTCCCAAAAGCACATAGTTCTGGGTTTAAGTGGTGGCATCGCCTGTTACAAGGCGGCAGAACTGTGTCGTTTGTTGATCAAAGCGGGTGCCAGTGTTCAAGTGGTGATGACGGATGCGGCCACACAATTCATCACCCCAGTCACCATGCAAGCCTTGTCCTCCAATGAGGTGTTTGTCTCCCAATGGGACGAGAGGCAAGCCAACAACATGGCGCACATCAATTTATCCAGAGGCGCCAGCGCGATCTTGGTGGCACCAGCAAGTGCAGACTTTATGGCCAAATTGATCCACGGCCGAGCCGATGATTTATTGAGCTTGATGTGTTTGGCTCGCCCCATGGACAGCACGCCTTTGATTTTGGCGCCTGCCATGAACAAAGAGATGTGGTCTCACCCGGCCACGCAAAGAAATGTGGCCCAATTGACGCAAGATGGAGCCTTTGTTTTAGGTGTGGCTCAAGGCGATCAAGCCTGTGGCGAAACGGGAGATGGTCGCATGCTTGAGCCCATCGAGATCTTTGAGGAGTTGTGTGATTTCTTTGTGCCCAAGGTCCTGAAGGGGCGGCAGGTTTTGATCAATGCTGGTCCGACCTTTGAGCCGATCGATCCGGTGCGTGGATTGACCAACTTGTCCAGTGGCAAAATGGGCTTTGCTTTGGCCAGTGCGGCCAAGGCGGCTGGGGCACATGTGCGCTTGGTCAGTGGCCCGGTGCACCTGCCAACCCCCCGAGGCGTTCAGCGCATCAACGTTCAAACGGCCAAGGAAATGCATGATCAAGTGATGCTAAATGCTTCAAATGCAGAAGTCTTCATTGCTTGCGCAGCTGTGGCGGATTGGCGTGTCAAAACTTATTCCGATGCCAAGCTTAAAAAAACTCCTGAGCACCAGGCGCCTGAGTTTGAGTTTGAAGAAAATCCAGATATTTTGAGTGCCGTGGCCCATGGAGACAGGGCCCTCAACCAGGAGTTGTACTGCGTGGGCTTTTCTGCAGAAACGCACGATTTGGTGAAGCATGCCAGTGAAAAACGTGTGCGCAAGAGAGTGCCCTTGATGGTGGGCAATATGGGCCCCTTGACCTTTGGTCAAGACGACAATGAATTGATCTTGATCGATGAGCGCGGTGTCAAAACCTTAGAGAGAAATTCAAAGGAAAAGTTAGCGCATCTCTTGATCTCTGACTTGGCTGAGCGACTGCGTGTTTTTTTGAAGGAAAGAAGCCGTGATGAAGGTTGATTTAAAAATTTTGGATGAAAGAATTCGCGCACATCTGCCCACCTACGCAACCCCTGGCAGCGCCGGACTTGATTTGAGGGCTTGTCTGGAAGCTCCCATCACGATTGGCCCCAACGAGTGGCAATTGGTCTCAACGGGAATGGCCATCCATTTGGTCGATCCAGCATTCGCGGCCCTGATTTTGCCAAGATCGGGTTTGGGACACAAACATGGGATTGTTTTGGGCAACTTGGTCGGACTGATCGACAGCGACTACCAGGGTCCTTTGATGGTGAGTGCTTGGAACAGAAGCACCGTGCCCTTTGTTCTTAATCCGATGGAACGACTGGCTCAATTGGTCATCGTGCCGGTGGTTCAAGCTCAGTTCAATGTGGTGGATGACTTTGACGCTGTGAGTCAAAGAGGAGCTGGCGGTTATGGGTCTACCGGACTTGGATAAGACCAAGCGCGCTCTTGTCGAAATTAAGCGATTGAATCGGCCTTGATCAATGTAGAAAAGGCGGTTGGCTTTGCCTTGGAGCCTGTGAAGCCCCATCTTCCATGTCGTCATCGTCTGCATCGAACGCTTCGTTGTCATGGGCCACGGGCTGAAAAAACCCTATGCCCATGGAGCCTTGGGCGATCTCGTCTTCGCTGGCCTCTCGGATGGCGTGAATTTTAAGCAGAAGTCTGAGCGCAATGCCTGCAAGTGGATGGTTCCCGTCCAAAACGACATGTTCAGGGTACAAATCGGTCACCGTGTAGATGAGCTCGACTGGGGCTTGAGAGCTCATTTTTTTGGGCAATGTGCTGCCGTCAAACGTCATGCCTTCTTCGGTTTCTTTGGGAAACAGGTCCCTGGATTCTAAGAAAACCTTGTGCTCATCGTAGTCTCCAAAAGCCTCCTCTGGTTCCAGGTGAAGGGCCAGTTCATCGCCCACCTCGTGACCCATCAAGGCCTCTTCAATTTTGCCCAACAAATCGTGTCCGCCCACAAAAAATTCAATCGGCTCGGACAAGACGTCCAGTTCTTCATTGAGGGTGTCGGTCAGCGTCCAAGTTAATTCAACAACGCATGGGGCAGAGATGTTCATAGAGGAAAAAATAAAAAAACGATTAAAACCATTCCCGTTGATGAAATCAATGCAAAAATGATCTCTCACCAGGACAATGACAGGGACCACACAATGATGCCAATCCATGAACCGCAAACGCTCCTAGGAGGGCTCACGGCTCAACAATTCATGTCGCGTTATTGGCAAAAAAAGCCTCTCCTCATCAGGCAAGCTATTCCGCATTTTAAAGCACCGATTTCGCGTGCGGAATTATTTTCTTTGGCCAAGGCGCCTGATGTCGAGTCCAGACTTGTGCAGCGCATCAACAACAAAGGCCCCAAAGTCTCGTGGAGCCTGCAAAGGGGACCTTTCAAACGAGCTCAGCTTCCCGCTTTGTCACAAAAGGCTTGGACCCTCCTTGTGCAAGGTGTGAATTTGCACCACCCCATGGCAGAACATTTGTTGTCACTTTGGCATTTTATTCCCAGAGCCAGGCTTGATGACTTGATGATCAGCTTTGCCTCAGATGGAGGAGGCGTGGGGCCACATTTTGACAGCTATGATGTCTTTTTGTTGCAAGCGAGTGGACAACGCCGTTGGCGAATTGGGGTTGGTTTGGATCTGCGCTTGGTCAAAGACGCACCTCTCAAGATCTTGTCTCATTTCAAACATGAAGAAGAGTACCTTTTAGAGCCTGGCGACATGCTTTATTTGCCTCCCCAATATGCCCATGAGGGCGTAGCTGTCGGGGAATGCATGACTTACTCCATTGGCTTTAAAGCGCCAGACTCGTTGACCTTGGTCAAAGAAGTCTTGATGCGCTATTTGGATCGTTTGGCTGAAGATGGGTCTTTGCCACACGTGATGTACAAGGACCCCCAACAAAAAGCCACTCAGGAACCCGGCATGGTTCCCCTGTCTTTACAAAACTTTGCGATAACGCACATGAACAAACTTCTCTCTGATCGAGAGGAGTTCATGCGCAGTTTGGGTGAGTATTTGAGTGAACCCAAGGACCATGTTTGGTTTGAGCAAGACCATGAGCAAGATGCACAGACTGTTGTGTCGAATTGGTTGAGTGACAACCATGAGCAAACTTTATGCGTTTCAAGCAAGACAGAGCTTCTCTACGACCATGCGACCATCTTTATCAATGCCGAAAGCATCGGTGCCACGGGCTTGGAGGGGGAGATCTTGAAAAAACTGGCCAACCAAAGGTTCATCTTGCCAGTTGATTTAAAAAAATTGACACAAAAGTCGCCAAAGCGCTTAAAAGCCATGAAGGACTTGTTGAGCCAATGGATGGAGAGCGGGTGGATCCATTTGGGGTAAGGTCATTTGAGATGACACTCATTGTGATAATTTAATTTGCTGCTTGAATAATCCTTTATAATCAGAGTCTGAGTTCATTGGTACAGTTCAGTATTGGTGACTCGGTCACAGTTTATTGTGACAATTTCCGGAAATTGTTAACTCTACCCCTCAAAGGACATCTGACATGAAAAAATCACTTCTATTGGCAACATTGTTGGCCGCTGCTTTAGTTGCTTGTGGCAAAAAAGAGGCTCCTGCTGCTCCTGCAGAGGCTCCTGCTGCTGCTGCACCCGCCGCTGCTCCTGCTGCTGACGCTCCTGCCGCTGCACCAGCCGCTGCTCCTGCTGCTGACGCTCCTGCTGCTGCACCAGCCGCTGCCGACAAGAAGTAATCCTTCTGTTTCATGCAAAAGCCACCCTTGCGGTGGCTTTTTTTTGGGTCTTGTCTCCAAAGAATCTGGTCCGTGTGAACGTTTCTTTTGCTGGACAAGGCTTTACTTTTAATGCACGGTGATCCAGTCTGTGCCTTCGTTGGGATCGGCCACGATCAGCTGAGGGCCTTGTGGATCAAGCACCTCATACAAGGCTTTGGTTGCCAATTCGGGGGTATTGTTTTTTTCACTTAAATGGGCCGCAACCACTGTTTTTAAGTTGCCGTTGAGGACCGACCGTAACAACTGGGCCGAATCTTTGTTGGACAGGTGACCCAAGGGGCCTGAGATGCGTGCCTTTAAAAAAGAGGGGTACTTGGAAAGCCTGAGCATGTGCTCGTCGTGGTTGCACTCCAAAATCAGGGCATGACAATTTTGCAGTGCACGCACCACATGAGAGCTGACATGGCCAAGATCGGTCACAAGACCTAGTTTGAGTTCTCCATCGCTCAAACTCAGCTGCAAGGGCTCTCTGGCGTCGTGGGGGACAGTGAACGGGGACAATTGCAATTGGCCAATTTGAATGACTTCACTGTCACTGGCGCATTGGATTTGTTCTTCTCTGAGTCCCCAGGCGTGCACTTGGATGGCCAATTGTGTGCCTTGACTGGCAAAAATGGGTCGACCTGTTTTGAGTCCAAATTGTTTTGCGTGTCCGACGTGATCGGAGTGTTCATGCGTCACAAACAAGGCATGAATGTCCTCCAAGTCCAAATCCATGGGCGCCAATTGACCTCTCAATTGAGCCATGGACAAGCCACAATCGATCAGCACGCGAGAGGTGATATCACCTCGGGAGGCTTCAACCAAGGTCGCGTTACCGCTGCTGCCGCTGCCAAGGCTTTTAAATCTCAACACAGCGGTTTACAGCGCGATTGACAGATCGATTTACACAGCATCAAAGGCACAAGAAGTTGGTTCACAAAGCACTCAATCGTTTACTTCAATTCCTCAAGCAACAATTGAGCGATCTTGGCCCCAGCTTTTGAGGCATCGGCTTGTCCAGAGGTGTTTTGAATCACGATGAAGGTTTGTGCATCGCTCTTTTCTTCTAGCTTCAATCGATAACGTTGAGGTCCTTCGTCCTTTGGGGTGCTAGAGAACAAACGTGTGAAAAATCCAGGCTCATTGCCATCGGTACTTCGGTCAACAAAGCGAACATAATAAAGTCCCGCTTTGCGATCACGGTCTTCTACGGTAAAGCCCGATCTATCCAAGGCCACGCCAACACGTCGCCAGGCGGTATCAAACCCTTCTTGATAAGAGATCCTAGAGAACTTGTCTTGGTTGTCCAAGCTCGCTTTGGGTTGAGCTGTGCCAGTCATTGCTTTGCTCGCTTCTGCCACCTGCGTCTCTGAGGCACCTAGTCTTTGCATCAAACGGGTCAAGAACTCGTTTTCTAGCTCTGGATCTGCGGCTTTGGATTTGTAGCTGCTAAGTGGGTTGCTGCTGCTGGGTCCCAAGTCTTCTAACGAGCGGTGAGAGATAAAAATCTCCACCTGTTGATTGTTCACCGCTTCAAAACGGGTGATGAACTTGTCTTTGATGCCTGAAGACATGACGCTTCCTAAAAAGCGCGACAGTGTTTTGCCAAAAAAGTCTTTCGATGCATTGGATTTGTTTTCAGCCCAGTCGGTCTCAAGAAAGCCCAACTTGTCATCTTCTTTGACGAACACAAAGCCGTTGTCCAACCAAAATTGCTTAACGGTTGGCCAAACATCTTCGGGCGAGCGTTGAACAAGAAGCCAACGCTGATTGCCTAGGCGTGAGAGCGATACGTCACTGGTTTTGGTCGCGCCGATGCTCGGTGCGGTGTTTGCCACGGTGTTCATGCCCAAAGCATTGGCGCTCACTTGTTCACCAGGAATGCGATAGCGTGTGTCTTTGTTCAATTGTGTCAGATCAGGTGGAATTTCCAAGGACACAACCAGCGCGCTGGCCTGTGATTTGTAGTTGACTTTTTCACTGTTAAAAACGCTTGAGCAAGCGCTCAAGAGGCTCACAAGGCAGCTCAGGGCAACCCAAGGGGCCATCTTTTTTGGTAACGTTCGAAGGAAGGGATGTATCACTGAGTAAGTCCTCATAAATCTCAAAGTAGACCGCTTGCACGAAGTGCAGTTTCAACGGTGGTTTCAAATGGGCTGGCCAAGGGCGTCAATGGCAGTCTGAGTGTGGGGCCACACAAGCCCATTTTGGCCATGGCCCATTTCACGGGAATGGGATTGGCTTCAACAAAAAGATGCTTATGAACGGGCATCAATTTGAATTGAATCTGCATGGCTTTGTGGACATCTCCCTTTATAGCAGCCATGCACAACTCGTGCATCAACTTGGGTGCGACGTTGGCGGTGACGCTCACATTGCCTTGGCCCCCACACAACATCAAGGCCACCGCTGTAGGGTCATCCCCCGAATAAACGGCAAACGACTCAGGCGTTTCACGAATCAGCCACTGAGCGCGCTCGATATTGCCCGTGGCCTCTTTGATGCCCACGATGCCTGGGACTTGTGTGAGTCGCAAAACTGTATCGTGCTGCATATCAGCGACCGTTCTGCCAGGCACGTTGTAGAGCACCATGGGCAAGTCCTCGGCCTCAGCAATGGCCTTGAAATGCTGGAATTGGCCCTCTTGAGTGGGTTTGTTGTAGTAGGGAACGACTTGAAGTTGACAGTCTGCACCCACTTGCTTGGCAAATTTAGCCAAGGCGATCGCTTCTTGGGTGGAGTTGGCCCCACAACCTGCCATGATCGGGACCCTTTTGTTGGCCTGCTCAACGCTCACACGAATGATCTCTCGGTGTTCTTCGACGTTGACGGTGGGTGATTCACCCGTGGTTCCGACAACGCCAATGCAGTCGGTTCCTTCTTGAATGTGCCAGTCGATGAGTTTTCTAAGCGTTGCATAGTCTACGCTCAGGTCGGGTTTCAAAGGGGTGACCAAAGCCACAATGCTGCCAGAAATGGATGCCATAGATGTTTTCAAATGTTCAACTGTTTCAACTGTTAATAGGTGCATTCTAACGAGCCAATCGCTAGATGTGTAAGTGTGCCAGAAAGAGCAGGCTTTTGAGCAATGATTCTTTGAACATACCTGCTCGGTTGTGGCAACAAGCCTTCTTCAAAGCCCAAGACCTTGAAGGACTTAAAAACCTCCAAGAGCTCTGCGCTTTTAAGTAGAAAATCAGCCCTTGTGGGTTTGCCATAGGCTTGATGCCCTTCGCAAAAGGTTTCATAAATCACAAAACCACCTTCCTTCACACTCGCCAAGAGATCTGGCCAAAGCGCTCTCCAAAGGTAATTGGTGACAACAAGCCCATCAAAGCGCTGCCCAGTCAAAGGCCATGGCGAGTTCTCCACGTCTGCACAAAGCGTTGAGATGCCCATCGATTGGATCTGAGAGAGGGCTTCTTGGTCTTTGTCTAGCGCCAAAACATCCATTTTTAAACTCCAAAGCCACTTGGCATGCCGACCATATCCACAGGCCAAATCCAAAATTCGGCTGTTTGGAGCAAAAACATGTGACCATTTTTTCACCCAATCTGAAACTGGAAGAGTTGTGTGCACTAAGGAGTTGTCGATCAAAAGCAGACCTTTTTGGAAAACAAGTGAAATTTGATTGTTTAAAATCACATTATCGCCCAGTGGTCCTCATGGACAATACGCTTTGAAGGAAAAGTTCCAATAGGGAGCGCTGAAGGCCCATCCTGGTTAAAATACTGTTTTTTCATACAGATGACTTGAGAACCTGTCTACAATCTATCCATGGCAACAAAGCAAATCCCCGAATATTCTGAAAACTCCATTCGCGTTTTGAAGGGTCTGGAACCCGTCAAACAGCGTCCTGGCATGTACACCCGAACCGATAACCCTTTGCACATTGTGCAAGAGGTGTTGGACAACTCTGCTGATGAGGCCTTGGCGGGTCACGGGAAAAAAATCAAGGTGACCCTGCATGCTGATGCAAGTGTCAGCATAGAGGATGACGGGCGTGGTATTCCATTTGGGATGCATCCCGAGGAGCGCGCCCCTGTGATTGAGTTGGTGTTCACCAGACTTCATGCAGGGGGAAAGTTTGACAAGGGCTCAGGTGGGGCTTACAGCTTTTCTGGTGGGCTGCACGGGGTTGGCGTGAGTGTGACCAATGCCTTGTCCAAGAGAATGGAGGTCACGTCTTTTAGAGACGGTAAGGTCGCCAATTTGGTGTTCCAAGGTGGAGATGTCATCGAGGCTTTGAAGGTCAAGGCGGCGACCAAGGAAGATCGCAAGTCTGGGACCTTGGTCAGGGTTTGGCCCGATCAAAAGTATTTTGAAAGTGCGACCTTGCCCTTGGGTGAACTGAGCCATTTGCTCAGGAGCAAGGCTGTGTTGATGCCTGGTGTCACGGTCACACTATTGAATGAAAAGACCAAAGAAGAGCAAACTTGGGTCTACAAAGGTGGCTTAAAGGATTATCTGACTCAATCGCTGCATGCCGACCCCGTCATTCCGATGTTTGAGAGTGAGGGGTTCGCGGACAGTTCACATGAGAGTTTTGCTGAGGGCGAGGGTGCCGCTTGGTGCGTGGCGTTCACTGAAGACGGTCAAGCTTTACGGGAAAGCTATGTGAACTTGATTCCCACCAGTGCTGGTGGAACGCATGAAAGCGGTCTGAGAGAGGGGTTGTTTCAAGCCGTCAAAAGTTTCATTGATCTTCATGCGTTGCTGCCCAAGGGTGTGAAATTGTTGCCTGAAGATGTTTTTGCTCGTGCCAACTACGTGCTGAGTGCCAAGGTCCTAGATCCTCAATTTCAAGGACAAATCAAGGAGAGATTGAACTCCAGAGATGCGGTGCGTTTGGTGTCTTCTTTTGTAAAACCGGCCCTAGAGTTGTGGCTCAATGAGCACGTTGAATATGGTAAGAAATTGGCTGATTTGGCCATCAAGGCGGCGCAGTTTCGCCAGCGAGCGGGTCAAAAGGTTGAGAAAAGAAAAGGCTCTGGTGTTGCTGTGTTGCCCGGCAAGTTGACCGACTGTGAGAGCAAGGACCTGGCGCACAACGAGGTGTTTTTGGTCGAGGGCGACAGTGCGGGGGGCAGTGCAAAGATGGGGCGTGACAAAGAATCTCAAGCCATTTTGCCCCTCAGAGGCAAGGTGCTCAACACATGGGAGGTTGAGCGAGACCGGCTTTTTGCCAACAACGAGATCCATGACATCGCAGTGGCCATTGGTGTGGACCCCCATGGCCCGCAAGATCAGGTTGATTTAAGTGGTCTGAGGTATGGCAAGATTTGCATCTTGAGCGACGCGGACGTGGATGGCTCACATATTCAAGTGCTGTTGTTGACCTTGTTCTTTAGGCACTTTCCCAAGCTCATCGAAAGCGGCAATGTCTACATTGCGCGTCCACCCCTCTTCAGAGTGGATGCGCCCGCTAGGGGGAAGAAGCCCGCCACCAAAATTTACACGCTCGATGAAGGCGAGCTCACCGCTGTTTTAGACAAACTTAGAAAAGACGGTGTGCGCGAAGGCGCATGGTCCATCAGTCGGTTCAAAGGTTTGGGGGAGATGAATGCAGAGCAATTGTGGGAGACCACCTTGAATCCCGACACGAGACGCTTGCTGCCGGTTCAATTGGGGGACTTGGATTTTCTCCAAACCCAGTCCTTGATGACGCAATTGATGGGCAAAGGCGAGGCTCAGGCGAGACGAGATTTGATGGAGTTGCATGGCGACGCCATTGAGGTTGATATTTAACATGAGTGAACACAACGTGGATACCAATTTGTTGCCCTCCAAAGACGAGGATCTTGGGCTTGGGGCCTATGCAAGACAGGCCTACCTTGAATACGCATTGTCTGTGGTCAAGGGACGGGCTCTTCCCGATATTTGTGATGGTCAAAAACCCGTGCAACGTCGAATCCTCTACTCCATGTCTCGAATGGGTCTTGGATTTGGAGGCGCCAATGGTGCTGTGGGTGCTAGACCCGTTAAAAGTGCACGTGTGGTGGGAGATGTTTTGGGGCGATTTCATCCCCATGGAGACCAAGCGGCCTACGATGCCTTGGTTCGCATGGCACAAGATTTTTCACAACGTTATCCCTTGATTGATGGGCAGGGTAACTTTGGCTCTCGTGATGGCGATGGTGCTGCGGCCATGCGTTATACAGAAGCGCGTTTGTCCAGAATCACCACGCTGCTCCTGGATGAACTCGATGAGGGCACCATTGATTTTCAGGCCAATTACGATGGCTCCACACAAGAGCCTGAGCAACTGCCTGCGCGCTTGCCCTTTGCGATTTTGAATGGTGCAAGTGGCATTGCTGTAGGACTGGCCACAGAAATTCCATCTCACAACTTGAGCGAAGTGGCAGACGCTTGTGTTGCATTGATCAAGAATCCAAAATTAAGTGATCTTGAGCTGGCAAATATTTTGCCAGGACCCGATTATCCAGGTGGGGGTCAAATCATCAGCAGTGCACAAGAAATTGCTGACGCCTATCGCACTGGCCGAGGATCCTTGAAAGTCAGGGCGCGTTGGGTCATTGAAGACTTGGCCAGAGGACAATGGCAAATGGTGGTCAACACCTTGCCGCCGGGTGTGAGCTCACAAAAAGTGTTGGAAGAAATTGAAGAGATCACCAACCCCAAAGTCAAGGCCGGTAAAAAAACCTTGACCCCTGAGCAAAATGCGCTCAAAGCTTCGGTCTTGAGTGTCTTGGATGTTGTGCGCGATGAGTCCTCCAAAGATGCGGCCGTTCGGTTGGTGTTTGAGCCCAAGACCCGAACCATTGAGCAACAAGAATTGATTCAAGTCTTGTTGGCGCATACTAGCCTTGAGAGTTCTTCCTCCATCAATTTGACGGCCATTGGCATTGACGGCAAACCTGTGCAAAAGTCTTTGAGACAGATGTTCAATGAATGGATTGAGTTCAGGCAAATCACTGTTCAAAGAAGATCAAATTTCAGGCTACAAAAAGTCTTGGATCGCATCCATATTTTGGAGGGCCGACAACTTGTCTTGTTGAACATCGATGAAGTCATTGCCATCATTCGACAAAGCGATGAGCCCAAACAGGCACTGATCGATCGGTTTCTTTTAAGTGAACGCCAAGCTGAAGATATTTTAGAAATTCGCTTGAGACAGTTGGCTCGACTCGAAGCCATCAAAATAGAACAAGAGTTGAAGAATTTGATTGATGAGAGAAAGAAGCTGGAGGAGATTTTATCTAGCCCCGCATCTCAAAGGCGTTTGATGATCAAAGAGATTGAGGCAGATGCCAAAATCTTTGGAGATGAACGCAGAACCTTGATTCAAGCCGACAAGAGATCGAATGTCGAAGTCAAAGTGGTGGACGAACCCGTCACCGTGATCATCTCTGACAAAGGCTGGGTCAGGGCGCGATCTGGTCATGGACACGATCGAGCAGGCTTTTCTTTTAAGGCCGGAGACACTTTGTACGACACCTTTGAGTGTCGAACGGTGGACACCGTTCTTTGTTTTGGCAGCAATGGGCGTGTGTATTCGGTCCCTGTCACGCAGTTACCTGGAGCCAGAGGAGACGGGCAGCCTTTGACCACCTTGGTTGAACTCGAAAGTGCAACCCAGTTGGTCCATTATGTGGTGGGTCCACCAACGGCCATGTATCTGTTGAGCAACTCTGCCGGCTATGGTTTCATGGCCACCATCGAGTCCATGGTTTCAAGAAACAGAAGTGGCAAATCGTTTTTAAGTCTCAACGCTCAAGAGCGTGTGCTTCGTCCAAGCTTGGTCGATGCCGCTTCCCAAAACAACACACTTGCTATAGCCAAATCGGTTGCATGCGTCTCCATGGGCGGGCGTATTTTGAGCTTTGATATTTCCGAGATGAAAATCATGGAAAAAGGAGGTCGAGGATTGATGTTGATCGATTTGGATAAAAAAGATGAGTTGGCGGGTGCTGCGGCTTACGTCAGAAGCATCTTGATCAAAGGCCTTGGCAGAGGTGGCAAGGAAAGAGAAGAAACACTTGAAATCCGCTCTTTGAACAACGCCAAAGCCTCGCGAGCTAAAAAAGGGAAAACGACAGAACTTGGCTTTAAGCCCAACGACGTTCGGCGTGTGGAGTAGGTCTTTCATTGATCGCCTCTTTGAGAGGTGATCAATCGAGTCGTTGTCTTGGCAAGGGAAGAAAAAAAGGCTTGGCCTCTCAAGAGGTCAACGAACTTTGTTGTCTGAGATGTCCATGATCAAACGAGACAACAAATACATGCGAGGAACGATGGAGCTGATCAAGATGTATTCATCATCGTTCGAGTGAGCTCCAAATCCTTGCACCCCCATGCTTTCAAGGACAGGGTTCTCTGTGTTGAGTGCAGCGAAAGCGGCGTCGGTTCCACCGCCAGCAGCGATGGTGCCTAACACCAAATCTTTGGAGATTTCGGCATATATCTTTTTGGCATGATGGGCCATTTGAAGAGAGGGTGCACTGGTGACCAAAGGCGGGCGGCGACGCTCAAAGGTGACGTCCACTTTGGCGTCGGGTATGAGTTGTTTTTTGACGCGCTCGAGCACTCTTTTTTCGATGACATCAAAGCCTTCCTTTGTCATGAAGCGCACATCAGCGCTGGCAAATGCGACAGAAGGTATGACGTTGCGGTTCGTCCCTGCAGAGGCCAGGGTCCAGTTCATCTTGATGCCCTCTTTGGGATCCGTCAAATCGCGCATTTGTTGAATTTGAAAAGACAACTCCTCAAGAGCATTTCTTCCCAGTTCAGGAGCAGAGCCGGCGTGGGAGGCTTTTCCGGTGATGTTCAAGTTAACGGCCCCGATACCTGCTGTGGTGAGTGCCACACGATCGGATTTGACCTGTGAGGCTTCGCAAGAAAATGTCGCATCGTGTTCTGCGCCAAGTTTAGAGAAATAGGACCTGGCCGCTGGGGAACTGATCTCTTCATCACCGTTGATCAAAACAGTGATCCTTTCATAACCTTGAAAACCATTTTTCCTCAAGACCTCCAGCGTATGCAAAATCAATGCAATGCCTTGCTTGTCATCCGATATGCCGAGTCCATAAGCTCGATCTCCCTCAACCCTGTAGGGTTGCTTGGCAAGCATACCTTTGAGATAAACGGTATCCATGTGCGCGATCAAAAGTATCTTTTTTTGGCCAGTGCCCTTGAATTGTGCTTTGACCATGCGTCCTGGGCGATCTGGCGTATCGTACATTTTGTACAAACCTTCGCCGGGTTCTATGAACTCTACTTGTCCCCCCAAGCTTTGGAGTTTTTGATAGATGAGCGCTGAAATTTGATCTAAGCCCTCCTTGTCGCGACTGCCTGACTCAATGGAGACCAGGCTTTGAAGGGTTTCTAAATAGGGGGCCTTCTCTTTTTCGATGGAGGACAACAATGCCGTGTTCAGTTGAGCAAGAACGCATTGGACACTACATGCCAATAAAAGGGACAAGAGGATTGTTTTTCTCATGGCAGTCCTTGGTTGATGTTGATGGTGAACAAGAAGGCAGTTCATGCGTTGAGTTCGACGATCATTTCAATCTCAACACACGCCCCCATAGGCAGTTGAACCACACCAAAAGCTGAGCGTGCATGCAAGCCCTTGGATTCAAAGACCTCGGCGAACAACTCACTGCAGCCATTGGTCACCAAGTGCTGCTGAGTGAACTCAGGAGTAGAGTTGACCAAGCTTGTGACTTTGACAATTTGTTTCACCGCCTCGAGGTCATGTCCAAGGCTTTGGCAAGCAGCTTGTAAGGTGCCCATGAGGTCAATGGCCACAGATCTTGCCGCGGCTTGTCCCTCTTCGGTGTTCATGGTGAGCCCCAGTTGCCCAACCCATGGCAATCCTTCTTTCTTTGCAATGTGGCCACTGAGGTAAACCATAGAGCCACTCACACAAAAGGGCTGATAGGCCGCTGCTGGCTTGGCCAAGGGGGGCAGGGTGATGTGAAGTCGCTCTAGCGTTGAGTAAATGTTGCTCATGATTGAGGCGTTGGTTAAGGTCGGTGGAAAGGCTCAAAACAAGTCTATAGAATCATACTATACGGTAGAACAAGTGTTCTCATCAGATTGTAGGATTAAAGTTTTTGTGCTTTGGTGCCGAAACAAAGGAAGTGTCCAAGGTGTTTGCTCTGCTTTTGAGTCCCATCTTTGAAACAACACGCGCTTGAACTGTCCTCCTTGTCTATTACCCTTGATCAGCCTAGATGAAACAAAAGTCTTCTTCTCTGAACGCCTACGCAAGCTTGCTTTTCAGCAGGCTCACGGCCATGGCCTTTTGTCTCATGTGCTTGGGTTTTGCAGGCGTATCTCATGCCGAGTGGGCTGAGATCGATAAGGATGAGGATGTGACGCACTTGTGGGATAAAGAAGCGGTCAAAGCGGTGCACGTGAGCCGTTACGTTTGGACACTCAGCGACTATGCCAAGGCAAGTAAAACCTTCAAAGGAGACACCTTTCAGTCCGAAATGGTGCGTTGGCGCTTGTATTGCAAGAACGACACGTTTGTCAGGTTGTCAGCCAGTTACTTTGACAAACCGCTTGGCAAAGGCAAAGAAGTGATGTCACTCGACGAGCAGGAATGGAAAACCAAAGAGTTTCCCATTCGCCCCAACACCTACTTGGCCATTCTTAAAAAACAAGTCTGTCAACCCGAATCTTGAGCCTTAGAGCGCAATGTCATTGACTTTTTTCATGATGTGGTTGAGTGCCTCTTCGACCTGATCGATCAAGATCAAACACAACTCCCCAGGCTTTAAGTTGTTCATGGCTTCGTCGATGGCCAAAAATTCCCCATAAATTTCTTGTACTTTCTCGGTCTTGCTGGCGTCCTTGAGTCCCTCTCTAAGGAGGGCAAGCACCTCGCCATCGACTCGACCGCGTTGACACGCATCTTGGTACAAAATCACTTCATCAAACACAGTACCAATGATCCGTGTTTGCTCTTTGATGTCCTCATCTCTCCTGTCTCCGGCGCCACTGATCACCACACTTCTGCGCTTGGCTGGCAAGTTGGTGACGGCTTGGACAAGTGCTTTGATCGCATCAGGATTGTGGCCGTAGTCGGCAATGACCGTTGAGCCTTTGTAATCAAAGACATTAAAACGCCCTGGCACCGCAGTCGGGTCGCTCACAAAGGTAGAAAGTCCTTTGCAAATGACGCCCCAAGGAATACCGACGGCCCAGGCCGCGGCAATGGAGGCCATGGCATTTTCAATCTGAAAATTCACGACGCCACGCCTGGTCAAGGGAATATCGACCATAGGAATTCGAACTTGCATGCTGCCTTGCATGGCGACGATTTGGTCGTCCTCTACAAACACCACGCGCTTGCCTTGTGCTCGGTGCGTTGCAATCACCGGGTGGTGTGCATCCAAAGCAAAGTAAGTGACTTGCCCAGGACAGGTCGACGCCATGGCAGCCACAATGGGATCTGCAGCATTCAAGACCGCCATGCCAGATGGGGACACGTTTTGGACAATCACCCGTTTTAAAACGGCCAGGTCCTGAACGGTCGAGATGTAATTGAGACCCAAATGATCTCCCATGCCTATGTTGGTGACCACGGCAACTTGGCAACGATCAAAAGCCAAGCCTTCACGCAACATACCGCCCCTGGCTGTTTCAAAAACGGCTGCGTCCACATCAGGGTGCATCAAAACATTTTTGGCGGACCGGGGGCCCGAGCAATCTCCGTCGTCAATTTGTCGGCCATTGACATACACACCATCGGTGTTGGTCATGCCCACCCTCAGGCCCTGGGCTCTGAGCAAATGGGCACACAACCTGACCGTGGTTGTTTTACCGTTGGTTCCGGTCACTGCGATGACTGGGATTCGACCATCTTCTCCAGCGGGATACAGTTGAGACACGATGGCCTCACCCACATCTCGGCCTTTGCCGTAGGAGGGGTTCAAGTGCATTCTGAGACCTGGTGCGGCATTGACCTCCACCACGCCCCCTTGCTGCTCTTCAAGCGGGCGAAGCACCGACTCGCACACCACGTCCACGCCGCACACGTCCAAGCCCACCATTTGGGCCGCTTCAATGGCTCTGGATGCGACCTCAGGGTGCACGTCATCGGTCACGTCCGTGGCACTTCCACCGGTGGAGAGGTTGGCGTTGTTTCTGAGAATGACACGCACCCCTTTGTCAGGAACACTATGGGCCTCAAGGCCTTGCTCTTTGAGACGGCCCATGGCAACTTCATCAAAACGAATTTTCGTCAGCGATGTCGCGTGACCATCGCCTCTTTTGGGATCTGCATTGACTTGCTCGACCAAGGCTTGGACGGTGTGAATGCCGTCCCCTGTGACAAAGGGAGGCTCGCGCCTTGCTGCGGCCACCAATTTGTTGCCCACGACCAAAAGACGGTAGTCGCTGCCAGGTAAAAAACGCTCGACCATGATGTCGTCTTTAAAGCGCTTGGCATTGTCAAAGGCGGCAAACACCTCCTCTTTGGTGTTGATGTTAACGCTCACCCCTTTGCCTTGGTTGCCATCTTGAGGTTTGATGACGACAGGAAATCCAATGGCCTGCGCTGCGACCCAGGCGTCCTCTTGATCGCTGACAGGTCGACCCAATGGCACAGGCACGCCAGCGGCATAAAGCAGTTTCTTGGTCAGTTCCTTGTCTTGTGCTATCGACTCTGCAATGGCGGAGGTGGCGTCAATTTCAGCAGCTTGAATTCTCTTTTGCTTGGAGCCCCAACCAAATTGAACCAAGCTGCCCTGGGTCAAGCGACGAAAGGGAATGCCGCGACCAAGGGCCGCATCTACGATGGAGCCCGTCGAGGGGCCAAGGCGAATATCTTCGTCCAATTCTCGAAGGTTTTTAATGGCCGTTTCAAGATCAAAGGGCTGGTCTTGGAGAGCACAGGCACATAATTTCTGTGCAAACTCCAAGGCCATGATGCCCACTTCTTCCTCGGTGTATTCAACCACCACTTGGTACAACAAATTTTCTGAAGTGGGTGTGGTTCTAGAGAAAGTCACCGGACAGCCGGCCTCGGCCTGGAGGTGAAGGGTTGCGATTTCCAAAGCGTGCGCAATGCCCATCTTAGCGCCCCGCTCAGTGGGCCTTAGGGCGCCCATGCCAGGAAAGAGATTGCGTAAGCGCTGTTCGAAATGGGGCATTTCGTTCAAATCATCTTGGTGTGCGTCGCAGGTCACCAAGGCCTCGATGGCGGTGTGTCGGGTCCAAAGATTGGGACCTCTGAGCGCTCTAATTCGTGAAACATTCATGAGGCAAGGGTCCTGATGTCAAGGGGAGGAGAGATGGAGTTTTTCTGGCCAAAATTTTTCAGACCCGCACGGATCAAAAGAGGGGCAATGTCCAGCGCCCAGCCGCAAGCCACGCCTGCAAGCAAGGTCGAGAGGTTAAAGCCATCTTGTTTGATGCGCATGGCAATGGGCGGAAAATCCAAGTGAAACAGCAAGGTCTCTTGCCCACCTCTGGCCAAGACCACATGACCATCTCTGTAGTAGACATTTCTTTTGCCCTCTGCGCGGTGGACTTTCATCACTTCAATGTCTGGGTCGGTGGAATAAAAGATCACCTCACCATCGCTGTATTGAGCCAAATCAACCACAGAGAGGTCTTCGGCATTCAACACGCTCACGCCGTTGGTGAGCACCAGATCGATTTGCGTGCGCATCACACTTTTGAACTTTTCGTCAGAAGAGATGTCGTGCTCACTCAAGTCCCAGTCTTCTCGCTTCATATCGGTCACCACCCCTACGAGACAACGGTCATAGGGCAGGCCGTCTTGGCAGATGTGCCAAGGCGACGTTTGAAACACCGCCGCTTGCAAGGTGCGGTTGATGAGCAAACGCTCGCCTATGGAGAAGTCTCTGGCGTCGGTGGATTCCACCTTGCGTTGGTCCATGTAAAGACCTTCCTCGCAGGCCAAACCGACTTTTTTGCCTGAGAGGTGCAAGAACCAAGCGACCAAATGAGAGAGCAAATTGGTTTGCACTGAACCTAGGATACCCACGATGGGGATGCGTCCATTTTCATTGTTGGCAAAAAGGTGATCAACGATGGAGCGGCCTACCGGCCTGGCTTGTCCGTTCAAGGGTTTGAGGTGCATCAACAAGCCAGGACCGGCATTGACTTCAACAATGGCCGCATCTTGCTCGTTCAAGGGTTTGGAGATGTCTTGGGCCACCAAATCGATACCCGCAATGTCAAGTCCCACGACTCTAGCGGCCAGACATACGATGGCCGCCACCTCTGGGTGGATGATATCGGTGACATCGTTGTTCATGTTGCCATTGCGCTGAACGATGATGGAGACACCAGCTTGCGGCACACTCGTGGCCTTGAAGCCCTGGCTCTCAATTTGAAGGACCGCTTGCGGTTGGTCCTTGAGTCTGACTGAATTCAGCGGGAAATCCTCGGTCGGTCCACGTCTTGGGTCGGAGTTGATTTGTCGTTCGATCAATTCTTCAACGGTGTGCTTGCCATCTCCGTGGATATAGGCGGTCTCGCCCTTGGCTGCGGCAACCACCTTGTCGCCAACCACCAGCAAGCGATGTTCGTCGCCTTGGACATAGCGTTCTACCAAGACTTCGGTGCCGTAGCGGTTGGCGATTTCAAAGGCGGCCTTGATGTTGGCTTCGTTTTTAAGGCCCAAAGACACGCCTCGTCCACGGTTGGCGTCACTGGGCTTGACCACCACAGGCAGGCCGATGTCTTGTGAGGCGGTCCAGGCATCGTCTGCGTTGTTGACCAATTGGCCTTGTGGCACCGGAATGCCACAGTTTTTGAGCAACTGTTTGGTGAGGTCTTTGTCACTGGAGATGTTCTCAGAAATGGCCGAGGTGCGATCCGTCTCTGCAGTCCAAATGCGGCGCTGTTTGGCGCCATAACCCAATTGAACAAGGTTCCCCTCGGTCAAGCGAATGGAGGGGATTTTTCTGTCATTGGCCGCCTCAACAATGCAGCCCGTGCTCGGCCCCAGGCAATATTCGTCAACCGTGTCCTTTAAATCATTGAGGTGGGCTTGAAGGTCAAAGGGGGTGTCATTGATGGCCGCCATCACCAACTCCTTGGCCAAGAGAAGACTTTGTTCGCCTACTTTTTCTTGAACGGCGTAGATGATGACTTTGTAGACGCCTCGCGTGGAGGTTTCGCGCGCTTTGCCAAAGCCTGTGTCCAAACCCGATAAGGTTTGCAACTCAAGTGCGACATGTTCCATCACATGTCCTGCCCAAGTGCCATCCTTTAAGCGCATTAAAAAACCACCTCGCTCGCCGATGCCACATCGGTGTTCGATCAGTCCAGGTAGCCAAGTGGTCAATCTGTCGTAAAAGCCAGGGATTAAATTGGAGGGGAAGTCCTCCAAGACCCCAATGTCAACCCAAGCCTCAATGACCGAACGGTAAGTCCAGATGTTGGGGCCTCTGAGGTAACGCATGCGAAGAATTTGAATGTCTGGATGGGACATGGTGTTGAATGGTTGAGGCTAAGGGATTGGAGCGTACAAATAAGTTTTAAGAGATGCGAAATTGAGTTTAAAAACAGGTCTTCCAACTGAGCTCTTGAAACGTTATACAAAACATGAGCATTATGGCGTTAATTGTCCCTTGGATTTGTGCTTTTCTTTCAAAGTGGATTCATCTTGGACAGATCCACCAGGGGGCGAAGTTACAATCTGATAGGTCGTCAAACGCCATTGTAAGAAAAGTTTCATTGACATCGTGTTTCCTGGCTTTCTTCTTCTTTGACCTTGCCCGAAAGAACATCTTTAACAAAATGTCTTTCAGGGTCCAGATTAATTTACAAAAACTCCAATATGGTCTTGACTAGTGTTTCCCACGTAGAGGTTCCCCAGGATTGGCTGGCTTTGGTGCACTCGAGCCTGTCTTCCCATGAAAACGTTTTAGCCGTCTTGGAGGTTGACTTGGACTGGCGACTTTGTTTCACCAGGGGGCTTTTGGTGGCCACCGATGAAAGGTTGCTCTCTTGGTCCATGCCTGAGGCGGTCGATTTTGATCCATCTAGAGATTTGCAGGGGAGAAGTCCTCGGCTTGAGATCTTGCCCATTGAGCTCCTAGCTCGCTTGAATCACCTCGACTTTGCTGGTGTTGGCACGTTGGAGTTGGTTGACAGCCAGAAACAAATTGCCAAATGGCGGTTCACATTGGCCAACAACGTGAAGGCCGTGGCGCTGCAAACGGCATGGAACCGCAGTCTTGAGCGGTACCTGCATGCATCCATCCCGCCCGCTTCTGGCACGTCCGGCGCTCCTGCCCAGTTAGCCCCCATCCATGCTGGGTCAGTTCAAGATGAGAAAGTCGGTGAACTCTTGGGGAGCCAGGACTTGGAGCGGTCCAGATCAGTGGCTTTGGGAGAGGCGGATGAAGCTCCAGCCTCGACGTGGGGTTTGCTCAGACTGTGGCGCTTTGCCAAGCCTTATAAAACGCGCTTGTTGGTGGGTTTTTTATTGACCCTGGCCTCTACAGCTGCGACCTTGGTGCCGCCTTATCTGACCATGCCATTGATGGACAACGTCCTCATTCCGTTCCAAAACGGTAAGGACATTGAGTTGGAGCATGTTGCAATGTATTTGTTGGGCTTGTTGACGGCTGCACTTTTGGCTTGGTCCTTGGGGTGGCTGAAAACGTACATTTTGGCTTTGGTGTCTGAGCGCATTGGGGCTGATTTGCGGACCAGTGCCTACGACCATCTGATGAAATTGTCGCTGGAGTACTTTGGCGGGAGAAGAACCGGGGACTTGATGACGCGAATTGGGGGAGAAACAGACCGAATTTGCGTCTTTTTGTCTTTGCATTTGTTGGATTTTGCAACGGACTTTGTGATGATCGTGATGACGGCCATCATTTTATTCACCATCGACCCCTATTTGGCCATGGTGACCCTCTTGCCTTTGCCTTTTATTTATTGGTTGATTCATGTGGTGCGTGATCGTTTGCGTCTTGGTTTTGAAAAAATAGATCGAGTTTGGTCAGAGCTCACGAATGTCTTGGCCGACACCATTCCAGGCATTCGGGTGGTCAAGGCTTTTGCACAAGAGGGCCGAGAGAGCGCTCGATTCAAGGAGGCCAACAAGCACAATTTAGCGGTCAATGACCGCATCAATTTTCTTTGGTCCTTGTTTTCTCCTACCGTGACGCTGATGACCGAGGTGGGCTTGCTGATCGTTTGGGCCTTTGGTATTTGGCAGGTTGCGAAACACCAAGTCACGGTCGGGGTGCTCACGGCTTTCTTGGCTTACATCGGACGCTTTTACACGCGTTTGGACTCGATGAGCCGAATTGTCTCTCACACCCAAAAGGCCGCAGCAGGGACCAAGAGAATTTTTGAGATTTTGGACCACGTCTCTAGCGTGCCTGAGCCGAACGATCCCGTGAAAGTAAGCAACATTGATGGCGAGATAAAGCTCAGCCATGCCTCGTTTCGTTATGGCAACCGTTTGGTGATCAAGGATTTGAACCTGACCATCAAGCCTGGTGAAATGATTGGTTTGGTTGGGCAAAGTGGTTCGGGCAAAAGCACCTTGGTCAATTTGATTTGTCGCTTTTATGATTTGAGCGAAGGCAAGGTAGAGCTTGACGGTGTGGACATTCGGCGTTTCATGTTGGCCGACTACAGGACACACATTGGTTTGGTGCTACAAGAGCCCTTCTTGTTTTTTGGGACCATTGCTGACAACATCTCTTACGGCCGCAGCGGCGCCTCGCGTGAAGAAATCATCGCGGCGGCTAGAGCTGCGCATGCGCATGAGTTCATTCTTCGCTTGCCACAAGCTTATGACTCCTTGGTGGGTGAGCGCGGTCAAGGGCTCTCAGGTGGTGAGAGGCAACGCATCTCCATAGCACGGGCCTTGTTGATCAATCCTAAAATCTTGATCATGGACGAGGCCACGTCCTCCGTTGATACGGAGACCGAGCAGGAAATTCAAAAGGCCTTGGACAATTTGGTCAAGGGTCGAACCACCATTGCCATTGCCCATCGACTCTCTACGCTCAAGCGCGCCGATCGATTGGTTGTGATGGAGCAAGGCGAAATGGTCGAAGAGGGCAGTCACGATGCCTTGATGGCCAAGCAAGGCGCTTATTGGCGGCTCTACCAAGCCCAAGCCCATCAAGCTGAACTGGGTTTACCATTGGCCAATGAGAAAAGTTCCTATGATCAAGGGTTGATTTAAATGAGTGACACACATGTACTGACCCACCACAGTGTTGAAAACGGACCCCAGGATTTCAAATTGTGGTCTGACGCTTTTGGTATTTGGCACTTGAGTCTAGGAGATGAGTCGCATGAACATGTGATCGCCGTCAGGGCTTTCCCGATCTCAGCGCCCAAGGATGGGGTCTCCATTTTAAGTCGAGAGGGCAAGGAGTTGCTGTGGTTGGAGCGTTTGACAGACGTGCCCTCTGAAACCCAGAACGAGATTGAGTTGTGTTTGCAAAATCGAGAGTTCATGCCCGAGATCACCAAATTGGATGCGGTCAACTCCTTTGTCACGCCGAGCAGGTGGTCTGTACAAACCACCCGAGGTGCTACTGAGTTGCTGCTCAAAGGTGAGGAGGACATCAAACGTCTGAGCGCCAACACCCTGATTGTCTCTGATGCTTATGGGGTACAGTTTTTGATCAAGGACTTGCCTTCTCTTGATCGGCAAAGTCGAAAATTCTTGGACCGTTTTCTGTGAGTCTTGGGATCAATTTAAAAAAGTGTTCAACTCAGGCTTGGCCAACTTTGTGATGAAGGACGGTTTGCTCACAAAAGCTTTGACGCCCATGCTTTCATTGACTTGATTGGGGAAGATGTATTTGCCTTTGGAGATGACCAAATCAACTTTGCGAACATCCTCTATGTTGAGTGTGGGGTCGCCGTCGATCAGGATCATGTCAGCAAGTTTGCCAGCCTTGATGGCCCCCAACTCCCGGTCAACGCCTGCAATGTTGGCGGCATCAAAAGTGGCGATTTTAAGGGCCTCAGAGGGCGTGAGGCCCGCTTGCACATAAAGTGCCAGTTCGCTGTGCAGTGAAAAACCAGGCAACGCATCCGTGCCCGCCACAAGGGGCACGCCGCTGCGGTAAAGCAGGCCTGTCAATTCAATCATTTTGAGGTAGGATTTTCGGTACACTTGCGCGGTGGCTTCATCGGGTATCAGCATGGAGCCCACTTTGAAACTCCTCTCAATGTCTGGTGGCATGTGATGCGCTATGGTTTCATAGGCCTTGGACATCTCTCCATCTTGGAGGTGAATGAATTCAAACGCTGTCAAGGTTGGATCCACAACGACTTTCTTTTGAATCAGCAAGTTGATGAAGTCTTTGACCTCCTTGGAGTCAAAGTCCAGGTCTGCTAATTTTTGTGCTGGCAAATAAAATCGATCCAGGGTTCTGGTGTCTGTTTGCGGGTTGACCAAAAAGGTCAACAGCAATTGATTGATGTGGTTGATCTCATTGAAGCCTTGCTCCACCGCCTCTTTGGAGGTCATGAAGGCGGGCACATGTCCGCCAATCCTCAAGCCCAAGCTGTGGGCGTAGTCTGTGGTTTCTTGAACCATCTCCTTGGGGAAGGAGTTGTAGAGTTTGATGTGTCGGTAGCCATTGCTCTTGTACCAATCGATGGCATGTTTGGCTTGTTCCAGCGTCTCAATCAAGATGCCATCGTAAGAGGAGTATTCGCTGAGGCCTTCTATCAAGCCCGCCGCCATGATTCTGGGTGAGATGATGTCACCTGCATTGACCTCGTTGATCATTTCCTGCAGTTCGCGGTTGGAGTTGCCCATGTCCCTGATGTTGGTAACGCCTGCGGCGATGCTGTACATGGCAGACCAGCGGTTGATGTGCGTGTGCATGTCAAACAAGCCTGGTAAAAGTACGCGCTCTTTGGCATCGATTTCAAAGCTTGCTTGCAGTGGCATCACCTCTCGGGGGTAAATGCCCAAAATGTAGTCTTTGTTGAAATAGAGGTTGCTCGGCTCACTGATGGTACCCGTCTCGCTTTGAAATATTTTGACATTCTTGATGAGCACGATCCCTTCAATGCTTTTTTGAAGAGATTGGGCCTTCAGTTTGAGAATTCTTTTCTCAGCATCGCTTTGTCTTTGATTGAGTTCGGTCAAGTACTCTTCCCAGCCCTGTTGAACCATCAAAGAGTATCCAGGCAAAATCACGGCAAACAACCTAGGGCGAGGGCCGGTACTTGCCCAAAAAAATTGGGGGCTCAAACCCAATCCAGTTTGCATCAACAACTCCACCTGCTTGCGAAGCTTGCCCTTTTTCAAGGTCGTTTTGGCAACGCTTTGCAGGCTCAGACGACCTGAAGGCAACAAAGCCAAGGTGGTGGTTTTTCTCTTTTTGAGGGCTTCAATCAGCAAGGCGTTCAAGGCCCAGGAAGAATTCATGGGGATATAGACTTGCCCCTTGATGAAAGCTTGTGAGCCGTTTTCGGCATTTGATTGCCATGAGGCCAAGCCATTTTTGACATGAAACTGCTCTTTGACGATGGAGCCCATTTCAGAGATGCCGTTGATGGTGAAGTCCTTGAATCCGCCCAAGGCATCTAACTGATAGACTTCTTGATAGGAGGGCCCGCGACCGTTTTCTTTGAAGTCAAATTGGGTGTGAATGGTCGATGGTTTTTTTCTCTCAATGGTTTGGGTGCCAGCTTGGAGGCCGTTTTCCATCCAAATGTTGTAGGTGATTTTCTCCCATGCTGATGCATGCAGGGCACAGCAAGCACCTAGGACAAGGGCCAAGAACGAGCTTGGTATTCTCAAGTTTGATCCCATGTGAGTGAAATGCCCTTTGATGTTTCTAGAGCACGGACATCTTCAAGCGTATCCACGTCACAGACAAAGTGCGGGTTGTCGCTCAAAAATTGGTGAGCGCGAGCAGGGTGCTCTCCTCTCCATTGTCGGCATCCGTAGTTGCTGCCTTGCTTTAAGATGTCTTGCCGCACTGTATTGGAGATGATCACTGGGTTCCCAGGCCCAGAGCTCAGCCGTGGAGAGACCATTTCAATGTTGTCTGGGCGCGTTTTGAATTCCATGAGCAACTGCTCCAAATCAACTGCTTGAATCAAGGGTTGGTCGGCCAAGGCCATGATGATGCGGTCATGGGTTGGCTTCAAAGCTTGGAGACCGATGCGTTGTGATGAAATCTGACCCTCATCAGGTCTGGGGTTGAGCACACAATGGGCTTTTTCATGTGCAACAAAGGGGGCAATGTCTTGGTGGTAATGCCCAAGCACAACGATCAATTCATCCACCCCCGCTTGCATCAAAGCCTCAATCAAGCGCTCAATCAATGTTTGGCCGTTCAAGCGCAAAAGGCACTTGGGCTTGAACCCCATTCTGGAGCCCGAGCCTGCCGCCATCAAAACAGCCCCAAGGCTCATGGTCTTGAAAGGGGACAGTTGAGCAAGTCATTGGACTTGAAAAGAGACATGATCGGGGCCTGAGTTGGACGTTCAGTTGAAAAAAGTTTTCAACTTTTCCGCCCATCCCTTTTCATTGGGAGAGTGTTTCATGCCACCTTTTTTCAAGGATTCATCGAGCTCGTTGAGGAGTTTTCGTTGATGCTCGGTGAGCTTGACGGGCGTCTCGACCGTGATGTGGCAGTACAAGTCGCCTTGAAAACTTGAACGAATGCCCTTGATGCCTTTTCCTCTGAGTCTGAATTGTTTGCCAGTCTGCGTGCCCTCGGGGATGTCGATGGCGGCCTCACCCTGCAGGGTGGGCACTTGGATCTCACCACCCAATGCAGCGGTCGTGAAACCAATGGGGACAGCGCAATGCAAGTCGTCTCCATCTCTTTCAAAGATGTCGTGCTTGTGAATTCTGATCTCGATGTACAGATCCCCTGCAGGGCCGCCATTGGCCCCAGGCTCACCGTTGCCGGTGGATCGTATGCGCATGCCAGCATCGATGCCAGATGGAATTTTGATCTCCAAGGTTTTTTGGCTTTGGATTTTTCCTTGCCCACGACAAGGGGTGCAGGGGTCTGGAATGACCTTGCCAGCCCCGCGGCAATGAGGACATGTTTGTTGAACGCTAAAGAAGCCCTGGCGCATTTGAACCGCGCCAGAACCACCACACGTTCCACAATTTTTGGCAGACGTGCCAGGCTTGGCGCCCGAGCCGTGACAGGTGTCGCAACTCTCCCAACTGGGCACTTGGATTTGCGACTCTTTGCCCGCTGCAGCTTCCTCCAGCGTGATCTCCATGGCATAGTTCAGGTCGTTGCCTCGGTAGACTTGACGACCGCCTTGTTGTCGACGGGCTTGACCGAAAATATCGCCGAAAATATCTCCAAAGGAATCCGCAAATCCAGCGCCTCCAAAGCCGCCACCCGCGCCCCCGCGCATGTTGGGGTCAACGCCAGCAAAACCAAATTGGTCATATGCCGCGCGCTTTTCTGCATCAGAAAGCATTTCATAGGCTTCCTTGACCTCTTTGAATTTGACCTCGGCCTCCTTGTCCCCATCGTTGCGATCAGGGTGGAATTTCATCGCTAGCTTGCGATAAGCCTTTTTGATTTCTTCTTCACTGGCGCTTTTGGAGACACCCAGAACTTCGTAAAAATCTCTTTTTGCCATGATGTAGAGCTATCCTTGTTGAACAACAAAGCCGCGCAGGCCTCAATGGGAGGTCACAGCGCGGCGAATGTAGAGATTGGAGCGGTTTTGAATTAAGCTTTTTTGACTTCCTTGACCTCAGCGTCCACCACGTTGTCATCGGCAGGTTTGGCCGCTTGTTGAGCGTCTTGCGGGCCGTGGTCATGGGGAGCGCCTGCAGCCGCTTGTTGGTCGGCATAAGCTTTTTCTCCAAGCTTTTGGCTGACCGTCATCAAGGCCTGCGTCTTTTCATCGATGCTGGTTTTGTCTTCGCTCTTCAAGGCCTCTTCCAAGGCTTTCAGAGCTGTTTCGATGGCGGATTTTTCGCTCGCATCGATTTTGTCGCCATGCTCGGCCAAGCTCTTTTGCACAGAGTGAAGTGCCGCGTCGCCTTGATTTTTGGCTTGAACCACTTCAAGCTTCTTTTTGTCCTCAGACGCATTGAGTTCTGCATCTTTGACCATCTTTTGAATTTCATCCTCTGACAGGCCTGAGTTCGCTTTGATGGTAATTTTGTTTTCTTTGCCGGTGCCTTTGTCTTTTGCACCAACGTGCAAAATACCATTCGCATCGATGTCAAAGGAGACTTCAATTTGTGGTGTGCCTCTGGAGGAGGGCGGAATACCTTCGAGGTTGAATTCGCCCAGCATTTTGTTGACATTGGCAATTTCACGCTCACCTTGAAAGACCTTGATGGTCACTGCAGGTTGGTTGTCTTCGGCTGTGGAGAAAGTTTGAGCGAACTTGGTTGGAATGGTCGTGTTTTTGGTGATCATCTTCGTCATCACGCCACCCAAGGTCTCGATGCCCAAAGACAATGGCGTCACATCCAATAAAAGCACGTCGGTCCTGTCGCCTGAGAGCACCTGGCCTTGAATGGCCGCACCCACCGCCACCGCCTCATCGGGGTTGACGTCTTTGCGCGGCTCTTTGCCAAAGAACTCTTTGACTTTGTCTTGCACTTTGGGCATGCGCGTCATGCCGCCCACCAAGATCACATCATCGATTTGATCAACGCTCACCCCCGAATCCTTGATCGCCATGCGGCAAGGTGCGATGGTGCGCTCGATCAACTCCTCGACCAAGGATTCAAGCTTGGCGCGATTGAGTTTGATGTTCAAATGCTTAGGGCCAGTGGCGTCGGCCGTGATGTAGGGCAAGTTCACATCGGTCGACGTGGAGGAGGACAATTCAATTTTGGCTTTCTCGGCAGCTTCCTTCAAGCGCTGAAGAGCCAACACATCTTTGCCCAGGTCAACGCCTTGTTCTTTTTTGAATTCTGAGATGATGAAGTCAATGATGCGTTGGTCAAAGTCTTCCCCGCCTAGGAAGGTGTCTCCGTTGGTGGAGAGCACTTCAAATTGTTTCTCCCCATCCACATCGGCAATTTCAATGATCGAGACGTCAAAGGTGCCGCCACCTAAGTCATAAACAGCAATTTTGCGGTCGCCTTTTTCTGTTTTATCAAGTCCAAATGCCAAGGCCGCTGCCGTGGGTTCATTGATGATGCGCTTGACCTCAAGGCCAGCGATTCTGCCTGCGTCCTTGGTGGCCTGTCGCTGCGCGTCGTTGAAGTAAGCGGGCACCGTGATCACGGCTTCGGTGACCGCTTCACCCAAATAGTCCTCAGCGGTTTTTTTCATTTTTCTCAAAATCTCTGCACTGACTTGGGGGGGCGCTAATTTGCTGCCTCGCACCTCCACCCAAGCGTCGCCATTGTCGGCCTTGGCGATGGTGTAGGGCATCAAGTCGATGTCTTTTTGAACTTCTTTTTCTTCGAATTTGCGACCAATCAAGCGCTTGACCGCGTAAAGCGTGTTGCGCGGGTTGGTGACCGCTTGGCGTTTGGCCGAAGCACCGACCAAGATTTCACCGTCTTCTTGGTAAGCGATGATGGAGGGCGTTGTTCTCGCACCCTCTGAGTTCTCGATCACTTTGGTGGTGTTGCCCTCCATGATGGCCACACATGAGTTGGTGGTTCCTAAGTCGATGCCAATGATTTTGCCCATTTTTAAGCTCCGTTTGCCGCTGATCGATGTGATTCAGCGATTGATATAAAAAGTGTTGATGTAAATATGCGGATGAAAGACCCAAAAACAAGGTGATGGGTTTAAATTTTCGTTCGAGTCCTCAAGCAGCGGTGACCGTCACCAAGGCAGGTCGCAAGATGCGCTCGGAGATCAAATAGCCCTTTTGCAAGACCATGACCACCGTATTGGGGTCTTGTTCTGCGGGGACAACGCTGATGGCTTGGTGATGATGGGGGTCAAATTTGGTGCCTGCTGCAGGTTCAATCGCGATGACTTTGTTGCGCTCAAGCGCGCTTTTGAGTTGTCTGAGCGTGGCTTCTGCGCCTTCTTTGATTTGCTCTGGCGTCGCTTCCTTGATCAGTAATCCCGCTTCAAGGCTATCGAGCACTGGGAGCAAACTCTCTGCAAAGGATTCAATGGCAAATTTCCTGGCTTTGCTGACCTCTTCGTCGGCTCTTTTGCGAGCGTTGAGCACCTCGGCCTGTCCCCTGAGGTACTGGTCTTGCAATTCGCTCAATTTGGCTTGCAGGCTAGCCGTCTCAGAAAGCGCTTGCGCCATGGCCTGGGAAGGATCCGTTGGGGCGTCCAATGGCGTATCTAGGTGAGCTTGGGTGTTGTCTTGTTGATGCGCATCTGGTGCATGTGACTCGGCGCTTGGGTCGTGAGGTGTCATGGATGGGTTTTGGGGTTGAGTCGAATCAGACATGGTTTCTAAAATACAGGAAATAACAGATATCAAACTTTAACTTGGGGCCAAAACATAGATTTCAAGGGTCTAAAAGCCCCTTTTTTGGTCTAAAACCGGCTTTTTTGAGCCAAAAAAAGGTTTGGGATCAAAAAAACCGACCATGGGGTCGGTTCTTGCTAAGCGCAAAAGCAATGGGCTCAGTGGTTGCCCCAAACCTCTTGGGCGGTTTCAATGACCAACCTGAGTTTGTTTCTCTGTGCTTCAACGGCAATGTTGTTGCCGTGAACGGTGCTGGAAAAGCCACACTGGGGCGACAAGGCCAGTTGTTCAAGCGGCGCGTATTTTGCCGCCTCTTCAATGCGACGTTTGATGCTGTCTTTGGTCTCCATTTCGCCAAATTTGGTGGTCACCAAGCCCAAAACAACGATTTTTCCCTTGGGTAAAAATCGCAAGGGCTTGAAGTCCCCGCTTCTGTCGTCGTCGTATTCAAGGAAATAGGCATCCAAATTCATCTCTGAGAGCAAGGCCTCAGCGACAGGTTCGTAGTTGCCTGCTGCCGCATGCGTGCTTTTGAAATTACCTCGGCACAAGTGCATGGCCAAAGTCATGCCAGCAGGCTTTAAGGCGACCACTTTGTTCACAAAGGCTGCATAGCGGTGGGGCAATTCGTTGGGATCATCTCCCCTTGAACGTGCCGCTTCGCGCATTTTTTCATCGCAAAGGTAGGCCAAGTTGGTGTCATCCATCTGGACATAGGTACATCCTGCTTGAGCCAAGGCATGCAACTCGTCTCCGTAAGCCTTGGCCACGTCGTCATAGAACTGCGGGTCAAGCTCTGGGTAGGCTTGCTTGCTGATGGCGGCACGACCACCTCTGAAATGCAGCATCGTGGGTGAGGGAATGGTCACCTTGGGCGTCATGCCCTTGGCTGCATGTTGTTTCAAAAAGTTAAAGTCAGCCAATTGGATGTTTTTATGGTGAGTGACTTTGTCAATGACTTTGATCACTGGGGGGGCCAACTCCTCGCTACCGTCAGGTTTGATGACGGTGACTGGAATGTCTGTTTTAACGCCACCGAGTTGCTCTAAAAAATCAATGTGAAAATAAGTTCTCCTGAACTCTCCATCGGTGATGCTTTTGAGGCCCACGCTTTGTTGGAACTCAATGATTTCTTTGATCGCTTTGTCCTCGACTTCTCTCAAGGCCTCAGGTGTGATCTCACCCTTTGCCTTTTGCGCGCGCGCCTCCAAAAGGTAAGCGGGGCGTAAGAAACTTCCAACGTGGTCGTATCTAGCGGGTAAAATTTGATCTAGGGCGAGGGACATATCTACTCCATAAAAAAAGTGCTTGGACCTGAATCCATTGAAAGAGGCCTGAAGAAAGAGGCTTTAAACAAGCGTCGAGCTGATTATATATGCTTGGCTTTTTAAGAGCTCGAGCCTTTAAGTGGTCAGAAACTTGGTGACCACGAAGTTCAAGGGTTTTGACTGCCGCCATCAAGGGGGCGGATAATTCTTTTGACAACCCAAGAAAAGACAACAAATCATCCCTCTTGGGCTGAGCATCGATGGAGTTTGTGGGACAATAAATCTAGACAGCCATGACGCAAACGCTGCCACTTTTGTAAATCAATAAAACCAAGGATGACAAATGAATAAAAGAAGTACAGTTAAATCCATTGCGCTTACCGCGATACTTTGCCTTGGGGGCTCCTTACAGGCGGCGGATTCTTTCAAAATAGGCATGATTCTTCCCATGACGGGCCCATTTGCCTCCACTGGGATTCAAATCGCCGCTGCAGCCAAGTTGTACATGGCTCAAAATGGCGACACGGTGGCGGGAAGAAAGATCGAACTGATCATCAAAGACGACACCTCTGCACCAGATGTCACCAAGCGACTGGCCCAAGAGTTGGTCGTCAACGACAAGGTGAGCGTTTTGGCTGGATTTGGACTGACCCCTTTGGCCTTGGCCGCCGCTCCCATCGCGACTCAAGCCAAAGTGCCTGAAATTGTGATGGCTGCAGCGACCTCTAGCATCACACAGGCCTCACCTTACATCATCCGCACAAGCTTCACTTTGCCGCAAGCCGCTGTGGCCATGGGCGACTGGGCTGCAAAAAACGGCATCAAAAAAGCAGTGACCTTGGTCAGTGACTTTGCGCCCGGGATCGACGCGGAAAAATACTTCAAAGATCGCATGCTCTTTAATGGCTCCCAGGTCGTTGAAACCATTCGTGTGCCTTTGAGAAATCCAGATTTCGCACCATTTTTACAAAAGGTCAGAGATTTAAAGCCCGATGCCTTGTATGTCTTTGTCCCCTCAGGAGCAGGTACGGCTTTGATGAAGCAGTTTGCTGAGAGAGGCTTGGACAAGGCGGGCATCAGATTGATTGGCACGGGAGACGTGACAGACGATGATTTGTTGAATTCCATTGGGGACGTGGCCTTGGGGGCCGTGACCACTCACCATTATTCAGCTTCGCACAAGTCTGCGGTGAATCAAAAGTTTGTCGCTGCATTTGAAAAGGCCAACAACAACATGCGTCCTAATTTCATGGCTGTGGGTGGTTACGACGGCATGCGGGTGATTTATGAGGCCTTGAAGGCGACCAAAGGCAACTCCAACGGCGACCAATTGTTGGCTGCCATGAAAGGGCAAATTTTCGAAAGCCCACGTGGGCCGATGTTCATCGATGCCCAAACCAGAGATGTGGTTCATAACATCTACATTCGCAAAGTAGAAAAAGTCAATGGACAACTCTACAACATGGAATTTGATGCCATCAAGGACGTCAAAGACCCAGGTAAAAACAACTGAACCTACATGGCTCAGATGTCCTGGCCGGTTTCTTGAGATCTTTGTCTCAAGAAATCGGGCGCGTCATGGTTCAATCCAAAGAAACAAGTGAAGACTCCATTACCTAAGCCATTGAACAACACGTTGACTCAACATGCTGACTTAAGATGCTGACCCTTTTGTTTGACGGCGTGGCCTATGGCATGCTTTTGTTTGTGTTGGCCGTTGGCCTATCGATCACTTTGGGCTTGATGAACTTTATCAATCTAGCTCATGGTGCGTTCGCTATGCTTGGTGGCTATGCGATGGTGATTTTGTTCAAGCATGTTGATCTTCCATTTTTGCTGTGCTTACCCATAGTTTTTGTGTTGGTTGCCTTGGTGGGCGCACTTTTGGAGCGCTTGTTGTACCGTCACCTGTACCAAAGATCGCACCTCGATCAAGTACTTTTTTCAATTGGTTTGGCCTTCATGTCGGTGGCTGCGGTAGATTATTTGATGGGCTCTTCGCAACAAAATTTGGTGTTGCCCTCTTGGCTCCAAGGTCGCGGAGAATGGGGCGAGGGCGCTTGGAGCTTTGGTTTTGGGTACTACAGACTGTTCATCATGGTGGTGTGCGCTTTGCTGACCCTGGTCCTTCAATTGATTCTTTCAAACACTCGATTTGGCTCTCAATTGCGTGCCGCTGTGGATGACCCAAGGGTGGCCGAAGGTCTTGGCATCCCGGTCAATCGAGTGTTTTTATTGACCTTTGCCGTTGGATCGGGTCTGGCTGGCTTGGGTGGCGCTTTGGGGGCAGAGATTTTGTCCATCGAGCCCTTGTTTCCCTTGAAGTACATGATTTACTTTTTGATCGTTGTGGCGGTGGGCGGCACGTCCTCCATCACGGGACCTCTGTGGGCCGCTGTTTTTCTGGGTGTGGCCGATGTCATGGGTAAATACTACATCCCTCAATTGGGCGGTTTTGTGGTTTATGTGTTGATGATCGCCATCCTTCTTTTCAGGCCCCAAGGCCTGTTCTCTAGGGGTGCCAAGTCATGAGTGTACCCATGGGTCTTTCAGAGGTCTTGTCTCGACACAAACCCCAATGGTGGGAATGGCTGGGTGTTTTGGCGGCCTTGGCCTCGCCCTTTGTCTTTGCTTCACATGCCATGTTGCTCAACGAAATCGCTGTCACCGCCTTGTTCGCTGTGGCGCTCGATTTGATTCTCGGTTACTCGGGCATCGTCTCCTTGGGTCATGCGGCGTTCTTTGGTTGGGGGGCTTATAGCGCAGGCTTGTTTGCAAAGCACCTGTACAACGATCCTTTGATGGGCTTGTTGTTTGCTGTGATCTCCTCGGGTCTGTTGGGCCTGTTGTGCAGCTTTACCATTTTGAGAGGCAGCGATCTGACTCGGCTGATGGTGACCCTTGGTGTGTCGCTTGTCTGTTTTGAATTGGCCAATCGATTCAGTGAGTTGACTGGAGGTGCCGATGGCTTGCAAGGCGTTTTGATGGGTCCCGTGCTGGGCAAGTTTGAATTTGATTTAAGCGGACAAGTTGCTTGCATGTACTCTGTGGGGATCGTCATCTTGGTGATGATGGTCTTGCGTCGCTTGGTGCATTCGCCTTTTGGTGCATCGCTCATGGCCATTCGTGACAACCGACTTCGCGCCATGGCCGTTGGTTTATCGGTCTCAAAAAGTTTGATGGTCATCTACTGCATTTCTGCTGCGGTGGCCGGCTTGTCGGGTGCCTTGCTAGCTCAAACAACGGGTTTTGCGTCCTTGGATGTGTTTTCCTTTGAGCGCTCTGCGGACGTGATGCTCATGCTGGTCATTGGAGGTGTGGGATGGTTGTATGGTGGTGTGATTGGCGCCATTGTTTTTAAACTGATTCAAGATCAACTCTCTTCTCTCACACCGCAGTATTGGATGTTTTGGATTGGCTTGCTTTTGGTGATCCTGGTCTTGGTCGGTCGTGAGCGTTTACTGAGCTCCATGAAAGGCTTGAGGTCTTCATGAACACCCCTACATCACAACCCACTGAGCGCTCAGAAATAGTTTTGAGTGCCCGCGCTCTGTGTAAAAACTTTGGCGGCATCATGGCCACACAAAATGTGGATTTGGATATCTTCAAGGGAGATCGACACGCCTTGATTGGTCCAAATGGAGCTGGGAAAACAACCTTGATCAATCTCTTGACGGGAGTGCTTGCACCCAGCTCAGGAAAAATTGAGCTGTTGGGTCAAGATATCTCGAAGCTAGCGCCTCACTCAAGAGTTCAAAGGGGTTTGGTCAGAACCTTTCAAATCAATCAATTGTTTGCAAGCATGTCTGCGTTTGATACGTTGACGTTCGTCGTCTCACAAACAAGAGGATTGACCTCTCAGTGGTGGGCAAGGCTTGGGCAAGACATTGGGGTGCTTGAACAAGTAGATCAACTTTTAGAGCAATTTCACTTGACCGATGTGGCCCATCAAGCCTCTAGGTCTTTGAGTTACGGTAAGCAAAGATTGCTTGAAATAGCGGTGGCCTTGGCCTGTCAGCCCAAGGTGTTGTTGCTCGATGAACCTGTGGCCGGCGTGCCCGCTGGCGAGCGTGAGGAATTGCTTGCTACGGTGGATCAACTGCCTAGAGATGTCTCTGTCTTGTTGATTGAGCACGACATGGACTTGGTGTTCAGTTTCGCCAAACAAATGACGGTGTTGGTCAATGGTGGTGTTTTATGTTCTGGTCAACCCAGTGACATAGCCAAAGATGAACGCGTGAAGGAAGTGTATTTGGGCCATGGCGCCGTTCATGGAGCTTGGCAATGAGTGAACTCCTGCAAGTCTCAGGCTTGACAGCTGGCTATGCGCAAGCTGTGATCATCTCCAACATTGACTTTACACTTAAAGAGGGCGAAACCTTGGCCCTTTTAGGTCGCAATGGGGTGGGTAAAACCACACTGATCAACACCTTGATTGGCGTGACGAAGCGGCATGAGGGTCAAATCAAGCTGGGCGATGTCGCGATTGAGACGTGGACACCTTATGAGCGCGTGCGAAAGTTGTCACAAGGCGGCTTGGGCTGGGTGCCGCAAGAAAGAAATATCTTCAAGTCCTTGAGCGTCCATGAAAATTTAACCGCGGTAGAGCGACGTGTTCATGATCAACAGGGCTGGAACACCGAGAGGGTGTATCGGCTCTTTCCTAGGTTAAAAGAGCGACAAGGTAATTTGGGCAGTCAACTCTCTGGGGGCGAGCAGCAGATGTTGGCGGTTGCCAGGGCTTTGATGGTCAATCCAAGAGTGTTGCTTCTTGATGAGCCTCTCGAAGGCCTAGCACCTATCATTGTTGAGGAGTTGCTGTTGGCCTTAAAGAAGATCACTCGCGACGAGGGCATCTCTGCCATCGTTGTTGAGCAACATCCACAAATGATCCTCTCTATTTCCGATCAAGCTTTGGTCTTAGAGCGAGGTCAGGTGGCTTTGCTGGAGCGTGCCGAAACCCTCTTGAAACAACCGGCTCTTTTGGAGCACCTTTTGGGTGTTCAGTGAACCAAAGTTGGCCTGAGTTGTTGCGTGGTCATTAAAAAATCATTTGAAAGTCAGTCATGAAATCATTGTGGATCAGATCTTTTGCAAAGGGCTTGAAAGTTGTGGCGCTCGTGAGTTTGTGCGGCGCATTGCAGGCACAGCCCAACTCAACAGGGGTGAACTTTCCAAGTAAGCCCATTAAAATCGTGGTCCCCTTTGGGGCGGGAGGCGTGGCCGATTTGACCGCACGTGTCATTGCTCAAAAAATGTCTGAGGGCTTAGGTCAACCGGTTGTGGTTGAGAACAGGCCTGGTGCTGGTGGCGTGGTCGCCGCGGATGTGGTGGCCAAGGCAGAGGCCGATGGGCACACTTTGCTGTTGATCTCCAACGGAACCGCTGTCAGTGCAACGCTCATGCGGTCCCTGCCTTTTGATCCCGTGAACGACTTTACCAACGTGGGACTGTTGGCGACCTTTGATATTTCTATACTGAGTTCATCGGAGTCTAAATTCAACACCCTGGGCGATGTGATTCAATACGCAAAGAGCAAACCTGCAAGTTTGAACATTGGCAGCATCAACATCGGGAGTACGCAAAACCTCACTGCTGAGTTGTTCAAATCAGCCACGGGCTTGGATGCACAAGTGGTACCTTTTAATGGAACGCCTGCATTGATGACAGCCTTGAAGGGCAATCAAGTGGATGTGGCTGTTGAAATTTTGGGGCCCGTCATGGCGCAAATCAAAGCTAAAACATTCAAGGTCTTGGCGTTGACCTCGGAGCAAAGAAATTTGGCCTTACCCGATGTTCCAACCGCAAAAGAGTTGGGCTATAAAAACTTGGTGGCATCCTCTTGGAACGGTTTGGCTGCGCCTGCCAAGACGCCAAAAGCCATTGTTGATCGATTGAACAAGGAGATCAATGTTGCGCTTCATGATCCGCAAACAGAGAAAAAATTTCAAGAGCTCAACATCAACCCCAAAGTATCCACGCCCGCTCAAGCACAGGAGTGGTACACCTCGGAGATCAAAATTTGGGGAAAAGTGATTGAAAAAGCCGCAATTTCAAAACAATAACTCAATCTAAGGTGCGATCAAAGATGGAAGATTTCTCAACATGGCGAATTGGTGTGATCGGTTTCGGTGAGGTGGGCAAGACGTTTGCAAAGGGATGGAAGGACAAAGTCAAGCTTGAAGAGGGCATGAAGGTTTGGGATTTGAAGTTGTCCGCCAATTTTGAGCACGCCAAGGTGCACCATGAGGCGCTTGACCAAGTGCGGGACATGGGGGTTTTAAGGGCTTCAGGCTGTGCTGACTTGGTCGATGGTGTCAACCTGATTGTGTCTTGTGTCACGGCCTCCAACACCTTGGCTGTGGCCAAAGAGGTGAGTCAAACCATCAAGCCTGGACAATTTTTTATTGACTTGAATTCTGCCTCCCCTGGTACCAAACAAGCCTGTGCGGCTTTGATTGACGCCAAAGGTGCTTTTTATGTGGAAGCTGGCGTGATGACCTCGGTCCCCCCTTACGGCATCAAGGTGCCCATGTTGTTGGGTGGCACCAAAGCAGAGTACTTGGCAAGCGTGATTCAATCCTTGGGTGGGGATGCAAAAGCCGTTTCTGAAAAATTGGGGGTTGCCAGTGCCATCAAAATGTGCAGAAGCATCATGATCAAAGGGCTTGAGGCCTTGGTCATTGAGAGCTACACGACGGCAAGACATTATGGCGTTGAGCAAGCCATGTTGGCGACTTTGCAAGAGACCATGCCTGGCATTGACTGGGTTGAACAAGGGGCTTACCTTTTTAGTCGCGTTGTGCAACATGGTAAAAGACGAGCCGAGGAGATGCGCGAGTCGGCTGTGACGGTTGCAGAAACTGGGGCCTCGCCCTTCATGGCTCAAGCCATAGCAGAAAAACAAGACTGGGTTTCTAAGTTGGCTGCCCAGGGGGTGTTTGCGGGCATCCATGGTCAATCCCCTTGGCAAGACTATGCGGATGCATTGATCAGCCATCTGGATCAAAAACCTGCATGAGTTTTTGGAGGATTGAACTGCCCGATTGAACAAGAGGCTTGCGTCTTCAATCACTGTAGGGCTTCTTGGATGACCTTTTGGGTCAGAGCCAAGGCGACCCGTTGCGTGCCTGTGCTGGGTCTTTTAGAGGACCACACCAGCATCAACTGAGAAAGAAGTTGAGGTCTTTGGATGCAATGGGTGGTGAAGACTTCTGGATTTGGGAATTGATTGAGGGTGTAGGTGGGCAGGACCGCAAAGCCCAGACCTTCTTTGACCAGCTCTAAAATAGCATTGATGCCATCGATTTCTAAGGCGATGTGTGGACGAGCATTGAGTTTTTGCATCTCTACTTCAATCAACAACCTGAAAGCGTTGGGTTTGCTTGGCAAGATCAAGGGCAGTTCGCACAAGTCTTTCAACGAGAGATTGGACTTGAGGAGGATTTGAGATTTTTGACCGATTCCTTTGCTGCTGCCAATCAAGATCAACGCATCTTCATGCAATTGCGTCATCTCTAGGTCCTGTGAGGGAGCTGGGTTGTACAAAACCGCCATGTCGATGCGTCCAGCCCTCAGACTTTCATACATCAGAGCAGAAAAACCTTCTGTGAGGGACAGTTTGGCTTGGGGTAGGGCGGTTTTAAAGGCCAAGGTCAAGGGGACTGTGATGAGTCTGGATAGGCTGGGAGGCAAACCTATCGAAATGGGGCCCGCCAAGGCGCCACTGGTGCCACTCAACTCCTCCTTGGCGAGGGCGACTTGATACAAAATGCCCCTGGCGTGCTCCAACATCAACAAGCCTGACTCGGTGGGCGTGACCCCGCGGCCGTTACGGATCAAGAGGCTTTGATGCAACTCCACCTCAAGTTGGCGGATGTGTCGACTGAGCATGGGCTGCGCGACTTGCATGGCAAGCGCTGCTTTGGTGAAACTGCCCAATTCGGCAACTCTCACAAAGGCTTCAATTTGTTTTAAATCCATGTTTATGAGATTTGAGGGTCCTTGCGACCTTCAAAAGCCTTGAAGCCCTTTGGGTTAGTCGTAATTTGTATATTTTAACCCATGTTATGCATTTAGGTTATATCAGATAGTGGCAAGCCGGAGGTTTTTAAGTGCTCTTGAAAGCGTTTTAAAGTCTGTTTATCTCTAAAATCTTATCTATCGATTTTGGCGTTGGGGGGTGCTTTTTTAGGCCTCAAGCGTCAGAGGTTTTTGTAGATGAGCGCAGCCGCGCTGTTCTAAGAGCGGGCATTTTTTCAAAGAAGGATAAGCAATGAGCATGACCAACCCCTTGATCATTGATGTGCATGGTCACTACACCACCGCCCCAAAGGCCTTGGAAGAGTGGAGAAACAAGCAAATTGCTGGCATCAAAGATCCATCCATGATGCCCAAAGTGGCGGATCTGAAAATCAGCGATGACGAGTTGCGTGAAACGATTGAGGCCAATCAATTGAAATTGATGAAGCAACGCGGCAGTGACATCACCATTTTCAGCCCACGCGCCAGCTTCATGGCGCATCACATCGGTGACTTTCAAGTCTCATCGACTTGGGCAGCAATTTGTAATGAGTTGTGTTATCGCGTGGCTCAACTGTTTCCTGATAACTTCATGGGAGCAGCCATGCTGCCTCAGTCGCCTGGGGTGGACCCCAAAACTTCGATCGCTGAGATCGACAAGTGTGTCAAAGACTATGGATTTGTTGGTATCAACTTGAACCCAGATCCATCGGGCGGACATTGGACCTCACCGCCTTTGTCGGATCGACATTGGTATCCTATTTACGAAAAGATGGTGGAGTACGATATTCCAGCCATGGTTCATGTGTCGACCAGTTGCAACGCTTGCTTTCACACGACAGGCGCTCATTATTTGAATGCAGACACGACCGCTTTCATGCAGTGTTTGACCTCCGATTTGTTCAAAGATTTTCCAACACTTCGTTTCTTGATTCCTCATGGCGGCGGCGCAGTTCCCTACCACTGGGGCCGATTCAGAGGTTTGGCCCAAGAGTTGAAAAAACCACTTTTGTCGGAACACTTGATGAACAACATCTATTTTGACACCTGTGTGTACCACCAACCAGGCATTGACCTCTTGACCAAGGTCATTCCAGTGAAAAACATTTTGTTTGCCAGTGAAATGATTGGTGCAGTTCGTGGGATTGACCCAGAGACGGGACATTATTTTGATGACACCAAGCGCTACATTGAATCCACCCCGCACTTGAATGCGCAAGAGCGTTACATGGTGTATGAAGGCAATGCCCGCAAAGTGTTCCCCAGAATGGACGCGGCATTGAAAGCAAAAAATAGTTGACCCAACGCATACCACCAAGTTTAAAAAATAAAAGGAATTGATCATGTCAATGAACACCATGGGTTGCGTCAAGCGTGGCATCACAAGAGCCGATACCGCTCAAGTCAAGCGCTTGGAGCATTTTGGCGTTGCCACCGTTCATGAAGCGATGGGCCGCGTGGGTTTGATGCAAGCCTACATGCGACCCATTTACACAGGCGCAAGAGTGGCCGGAACAGCGGTGACTGTATTGGTTCACCCCGGGGACAACTGGATGCTGCACGTGGCTGCGGAGCAAATTCAGCCAGGTGACATCGTTGTTGTGGCGCTCAGTGCAGACAATTGCGACGGCTTCTTTGGCGATCTCTTGGCCACATCTTTCAAGGCCAGGGGTGCGAAGGGCTTGATCATTGATGCCGGTGTCAGAGACGTCAAAGAGTTGACCGAGATGGGCTTTCCTGTATGGAGCAAAGGCATCAGCGCAAAAGGCACCATCAAAGCCACGCTTGGCTCAGTGAACTTTCCCGTGGTTTGTGCCGGTACGCTTGTCAGCCCTGGCGATGTGGTGTTGGCCGATGACGATGGTGTGGTGGTGGTGCCAGCGCAAATTGCCGCTCAGGCAGCCGATGCTGCTCAAGCCCGTGAAGACAACGAGGGTGCCAAAAGAGAAAAATTGGCAGCAGGCGTCTTGGGCTTAGATATGTACAAGATGCGGGAACCCTTAGAGAAGGCTGGATTGAAATACATCGATTGATGTCAATGGCTCATTGGATCAAAGAGCTCTTTTAGCATGTATTTTTTTAAGGGGACACAGATGGCAAGACGGTCACTTGAGCTTGAAGTTCATGGACGGTGGTGGATGGGGATCAAGACCAAGACCCTGTTGGCCATGGCTTGCTTGATGAGCGGTTGTGGCATTTCAAATGTATTTGCTCAGCTCTCACCTTTGAATCCCAACAAGCCCATCAAAATGATTGTGGGCTACACGGCTGGAGGTGCGGTTGATCTTGTCGCTAGATCACTGTCCAAAGGTCTCTCCGCTCAAATGGGTATGAACTTTGTGGTTGAAAATAAGCCTGGAGCGGGGACCAACATTGCCGTCAAATCGGTCATTGCTGCTGAACCTGATGGACACACTCTGATGCTGGCTGCCAATGCACTGGCGGCGAACATGTCGCTTTATCAACCCGCCCCTTTTGATGCTGAAAAGGAGTTGGCCGTCGTTTCCTTGGTGGGCAAGATCCCTGTCGTGATTGCGACGCTTTCAAACTCTCCTTTGAGAAATGTTGCTTACCTGATGGAGAAAGCCAAGGCAGACCCCAAGAGCATTTCATATGCCAGTCCTGGTAATGGTTCGACCCCCCATTTGGCCATGGAGATTTTTGCAAGAGCTGCAGCCATTGAATTGACGCACATTCCATACAAGGGGGGCGCTCAGGCCGTGACCGATGTTTTGGGGGGGCAAGTTCCCGTGTTGTCCATGAATGCCTTGGAGGTGCTGGCGCATGTGAGCAGCGGTAAACTCAAAGTCTTGGCTGTTTTGAGTTCCAAGAGAACGCCCATGTTTCCGGATGCGTTGACGCTGTCTGAACAAGGTTTTCCTGGATTTGAGGCATCGGTGTGGTACGGTGTGGTGGCACCCAGTGCCACACCCAAAAACATATTGGTTCTTTTGCATCAAGAGGTGCAAAAGGCCTTGACGAGTTCAGAGATGAGAGAAAAGATGAGCTCCGTAGGGGGTGAAGTGACCCTTGCATCCAAAGAACAATTTGCCGAATTGTTGCATTCAGAGCGCGTGCGGTATGAAAAACTCATTCGCCAAGCTCAGATCCAACCCGATTAAAAGACGCAACGACATTGATAGTTAAACTGAAATTGAGGAATTTGAAATGACTGACTTTACTAAAACCCCCGGTTGGCTTGATTGGTATCAAGGCCCATCAAAACCACAGTTCAAACTGCCTGCAGGTGCGATCGATTCGCATTGCCATGTGTTTGGACCCTCGGATGTTTTTCCCTATTCGCCAGAGAGAAAGTACACGCCCTGCGATGCCAGCAAAGAGCAATTGTTTGCCTTGCGAGATCATTTGGGCTTTGCCAAAAACATCATTGTTCAAGCCACTTGCCATGGCGCTGACAACAGGGCTCTTGTGGATGCGCTCACTCACTCAGACGGTAAAGCCAGGGGAGTGGCAACGGTCAAAAGAGATGTGAGCGATGCAGAGATTCAAAAGCTGCATGATGCCGGCGTGCGTGGGGTCAGATTCAATTTTGTGAAGCGCTTGGTTGACTTCACGCCCAAGGATGAGTTGATGGACATTGCTGGACGCATTGCCAAATGGGGTTGGCATGTGGTCATTTACTTTGAGGCAGTGGATTTGCCGGAACTGTGGGATTTCTTCACGGCGTTACCCACCACAGTTGTTGTGGACCACATGGGCCGACCCGATGTCACCAAGCCTGTCGATGGGCCAGAGTTTGAGTTGTTCATTAAATTCATGACAGAGCATCAAAATGTGTGGAGCAAGGTCACTTGTCCAGAAAGACTCACCGTGACGGGACCTGCTGCCCTTAACGGTGAGCGAAACGCCTATCACGACGTCGTTCCATTTGCTAAACGTTTGGTCGAGACCTTTCCTGATCGAGTGATTTGGGGCACAGATTGGCCTCACCCCAATTTAAAGGATCACATGCCTGATGATGGTTTGTTGGTGGACTTCATTCCCTTGATTGCCACGACAACTGCACTTCAACAGCGTTTGTTGGTCGATAACCCAAGTCGTTTGTATTGGCCTGAGGAGACGCAACATGTCGCTTGATAAACCTTACCTTGATGTGCCAGGCACCACCATTTTCGATGCCGAACAGTCTAGAAAAGGCTATTGGCTCAATCAGTTTTGCATGACCCTGATGAAGTCTGAGAACCGCGAGAGATTCAAATCCAATGAGCGCGCCTATTTGGACGAGTGGGCCATGACGGAAGCGCAAAAACAAGCGGTGCTCGATAGAGATCTCAACAGATGCATTTCTTTAGGCGGAAATATTTATTTCTTGGCCAAAATTGGCGCCACCGATGGTAAAAGTTTTCAGCAAATGGCTGGAAGCATGACGGGCATGACGGAAGAGGAGTACCGCAACATGATGATTGCGGGTGGACGCTCGGCCAATGGCAATCGTTTTGTTGGTGAGGATGGGGATGCGCAAGCACACCGTCAACCTCAAGGCCAACATCATCAAAAAGGGAGTGTTTGATATGGCGAAAATTTCAGCCAGTGTATTTACCTCGCACGTGCCCGCCATTGGCGCGGCCCTTGATTTGGGCAAGTCCCATGAACCCTATTGGGAGCCGCTGTTCAAAGGCTATGAGTTCTCCAAGCAATGGATGAAAGAAAATCAACCGGACGTCATCTTTTTGGTCTACAACGACCACGCGACTGCGTTCAGCTTAGAGATGATTCCAACCTTTGCCATTGGGTGTGCGGCGGAATTCATGCCTGCGGATGAAGGCTGGGGTCCTAGGCCCGTTCCCAAGGTCTATGGGCATCCTGAGCTAGCTTCGCACATTGCGCATTCTGTGATCCAACAAGATTTTGACCTCACCATTGTCAACAAAATGGATGTTGACCATGGATTGACCGTGCCGTTGTCGTTGATGTGTGGCGAGGTGAAAGCGTGGCCATGCCCCGTCATCCCCTTCGCTGTGAACGTGGTTCAATATCCCATTCCTAGCGGAAACCGTTGCTTTCAACTGGGGCGAGCCATTGGTAAAGCGATCAACAGTTTTGATCAAGCCCTGAATGTTCAAATCTGGGGTACGGGTGGCATGAGCCATCAGCTTCAGGGGCCTAGGGCTGGTTTGATCAACAAAGAGTTCGATGCCAAATTTTTAGATCTCTTGATCAACGATCCTACGAGTGCAGCAGCGATAGATCATATGGAATATGTGCGCGAGGCTGGCAGTGAAGGCATTGAGCTCGTGATGTGGCTGATCGCCAGAGGTGCCATGTCAGACATTGATGGCGGTGCGGCTTGTGAGTTGGTGCATCGTTTCTATCACGTCCCAGCGTCCAATACAGCCGTGGGCCATGCCATTCTTAAAAACAATTGAACCGTTCATTATCCAATATCAGTCAAAAGGAAAATTCTATGAAAACAATTAAAGTCGCACTTGCAGGGGCAGGTGCATTTGGTAACAAGCATCTTGATGGCATCAAGAAAATCGATGGCGTTGAGGTTATTTCTTTGGTCGGGCGCACGCTTGATAAGACTCAAGAGATTGCTAAACAATATGGCATTGCACACGTCACGACCGATTTGGCCGAGAGCTTGGCGATTGCGGAGGTGGACGCCGTGATCCTGTGCACGCCTACTCAAATGCACGCTCAGCAAACGATTCAATGTCTCCAGGCTGGTAAGCATGTGGAAGTTGAGATTCCCATGGCCGACCGTCTAGACGATGCCAAAGCCATTGTGGCCTTGCAAAAAGCCAGCGGCCTTGTGGCCATGGCCGGTCATACAAGACGCTACAACCCCAGTCACCAATGGATCAACAAAAAAATCAAAGCGGGTGAATTCAATATCCAGCAAATGGATGTTCAAACGTATTTTTTCAGAAGAACCAACATGAATGCTTTGGGCCAACCCAGGAGTTGGACGGACCACTTGTTGTGGCACCATGCTGCGCACACGGTTGATCTGTTTGCGTATCAGTGCGGTAGCCCCATCGTCAAAGCCAATGCCATTCAAGGCCCCATTCATTCTGCACTGGGAATTTCCATGGACATGAGTGTTCAGCTGAAAGCGGCCAATGGTGCGATCTGTACCTTGTCGTTATCGTTCAACAACGATGGACCCTTGGGGACTTGGTTCCGCTACATTGGTGACAAGGGAACCTACTTGGCCAAGTACGATGATTTGTACAACGGTAAAGAAGAGCAAATAGATGTTTCAAAAGTCGATGTGAGCATGAACGGCATTGAAATTCAAGACCGCGAATTTTTTGCCGCCATCAGAGAAGGTAGGCAACCCAACTCAAGCGTTGAAAACGTTTTGGCTTGTTACCAAGTGCTCCATGATTTAGAGCAACAAATGCACCATTGATTCTCCAATTTCTTCAAAAGTAGATTTTCCATGTCCAAACGCTCGATCGGTCCATTTCAGGTTCATCCCATCGGATTGGGGTGCATGAACCTTAGCCATGCCTACGGCACGCCTCCAACTGCGCAAGCTGCTGCCAAAGTGGTCCATCGAGCGCTTGACCTTGGGATGGATTTGTTTGATACGGCAGCTCTTTACGGCTTTGGGGCCAATGAGACCTTGTTAGGACCTCTTTTAAAGGCTCACCGCTCTGAGATCACGTTGTGCTCCAAGGGCGGCATGGCTGGCGTGCAATTTCCTGACGGCTTGAAAAGGGTGATTGACGGACGGCCTGAGGCCATCAAGAAGAACTGTGAAGACAGCTTGATGCGTTTAAAAACGGATGTGATCGATCTCTATTATTTGCACCGTTGGGATAAAAAAGTGCCCATTGAGGACAGTGTAGGTGCCCTTGCGGATTTGATTGTTCAAGGCAAGGTGAGAGCCATTGGTTTGAGTGAAGTCTCCTCGGCAACGATCAAAAAAGCACACCAAGTGCACCCCATCTCTGCGGTTCAAACGGAGTATTCATTGTGGAGTCGAAACCCTGAGATCGCTGTTTTAAAAACCTGCAAGGACTTGGGCATTGCCTTTGTGGCCTTCAGTCCAGTTGCAAGGGGTTTTTTATGTTCCATCGATTTGGATGTCACGCAACTGGACGCCAAAGATATTCGTCGAGCCATGCCTAGGTTTGAGCCAGAGAATTTCAAGAAAAATCAAACCCTGCTACCCGAGTACTTCAAGTTGGCCAAAGAACTTGGTTACTCGCCAGCGCAGTTGGCGCTTTCTTGGTTGTTGACCAAAGAGCCACAACTCATTGCCATTCCAGGTACACAAAACGCCGATCATTTGGCGGACAATTGGGGAGCTGTGGAATTGACTTTGAGTGAGGAGGTGATGCAACGCTTGGAGGGATTGATCAATCACAAGACCGTTACAGGTCCTCGCTACAACGCTCAAAATTCTGTTGAAGTCGATACTGAAGACTTCACGTCTTGAACACCAGCAATCAAGTGCTCGGTCCTGTCGGATGCGATGTGACTGGGTTGCTTGTCTCACAACTGCCCAGACCAAGAACCGCATAGAGCGCGCAAAAGCTCACGGCCGAGGATAAAAGCAAGGCCAATCCCGTGTAAAAACTCCAAGCGCTTGCGACCCCTGTAAAATTCAAACTGAGCAGCACGCTGCCCAAGAGTATCCTTAGAACGCGGTCCGTTTGTGACAGGTTGGTTTTCATGCTTTGGAGCTCCATCGACTTGACCCTAGATGACTTCTAACCCCATTTGACGATTGATCTGTCATGCACAGTTAGAGTGATAACCCTAGTAAGGATGATAGTTTTTGATCAAATTTTATTTTTGAATTCCATTGTCAAACTTGGTGTTGTTCATGGTGAGTTTGTCTTTACTTTTTTAACACCAGATTGAAAAAGGGTCTCTTTCAGTCTCATATCAAACGATTGAATTGTGGAGTTGATGAATTTTAAAACGACAGGCTTTCGTGCTTGGTAAGACGCTTAATCAGAGAGTTGCAATGCGGATGTGATCTAGCTTGGATGGTTTGTAAGTCAATCGCAGTCAAGGCTTGCATATGCAGTTCAATGTGAATCCATCAACACTAAAACAATGGGTTGATAAGGGTCAGATCTATTGCTTAAAATAAAAAAAAGATCAATAATCAGGCGTCATATAAAAACGCAAAACACATCACTGTTTTGCTGGTTCTTTGATGCATAACTTACCGATTAAAACGTCTTTATTTTTTTGCTTGGCAATCTTTTTTGCCTTGTTGAATGCTGCATCTGGTGCAGAAATTTATCCTAGTAAACCCATTTCCTTGATTGTCCCGACTGCCCCTGGAGGACCAGTTGATATGACGGCAAGAATTGTTGCCAATGAGCTGTCAAAGATTTTGGATCAGCGAGTGGTGATCATTAACAAGCCAGGAGCGTCGCAAAAAATTGGCATTGAGACCTTGTTGCGATCAGCTAGAGACGGCTATACCTTCGCTGCGTGTTCCGCCGCTTCAATGACCATCAGCCCAGCGATTGACAAAAACATTGGCTACGATCCCCTTAAGGATTTTGTCATGTTGGCCAACGGCATAGAAAATAACCGTGTTCTTGTGATCAACCCATCCATTCCAGCCAAAAATCTAATTGAATTGATGGCCTATGCCAAAGCGAATCCTGGTAAGTTGACCTATGGCAGTGGGGGCAATGGAACGACTCTGCATTTCTCAACGGCCTCTTTTTTGAATGTGCTGGGTTTGAATGTGCTGCATGTTCCGTACAAGTCCAGTGGCCCTGCGCTGATGGGCGTTCTCTCTGGTGAAGTCAACATGCTCATGCCCGATGTTGGCGATGTTTTGAACCACATCAACAACGGCTCTTTGATTGCCCTTGGCATCACGGGTGCAAATAGGAACGACAAGTTGCCATTTCTGTCTACCATGAAGGAAAGTGGTGTTCAGGAGCTTAAGAATTGGACCTATTCATCTTGGATTGGTTTTGTTGCGGCTGAGGGAATTCCTTTGGATGTGTCCAATAAACTTCAAAGTGCACTTCAAAGTGCCTTGAAGCATCCAAAGACCAAAGAGGCGTTTGAGGCCGTTGGTTTTACAGTTCTAGCTTCTAGCAGCGAGCATTTTCAAGCTCGTGTTCGGGAAGAGTATGAATTGAACATAAAACTGCTCTCAAGCGGGCGGGTTTTGAAGTAGCGTATTTTTTTGATGATTGAATTCAATGTCGACTCGCAAAGAGTCTGAGGGTATGTGATGTCTGAAGATAAAAAAATAAAACCAGCCAATAACTTTCAAGAGCATCTGGCTGATTTAGATAAAAGAGGCTTATTGGTCACCATAGATCAGCCCATCAACAAAGACACCGAGATGCAACCCTTGGTTAGATGGCAGTTTGTAGGTGGATTGCCAGAAGAGCAAAGAAAAGCTTTTTTGTTCACCCATGTCGTAGATTCAAAAGGCAAGCGATACGACATGCCTGTGTCAATTGGAGCCTTTGCATCATCCGCTGACATCTATGCGATTGGGATGGGACAACAGGTGGATAACATTGGCAAAGCCTGGATGCAAGCCATCAAAAATCCTATTCCTCCACTCTACATCAGTCAGGCACCTTGCCAAGAAGTGGTGATACAAGGAGAAGACTTGAAGAAGGATGGCGGAGGGCTCGCCCTTTTACCAGTTCCTATTTCCACCCCTGGCTTTGATGCGGCACCTTATTTGACTGCAACTTTATGCATTTCTAAAGATCCAGACAGCGGTGTTCAGAATATGGGTACCTATCGCGCAGCCCTCAAAGCAACCGACCGATTGGTGGTTCGAATGGTGGCTCGTGTGGGTGGTGCTGGTGGCTGGGTGCATTGGCTAAAGTACCGAGAAAGAAAAGAGCTGATGCCAATGGCCATCGTCATTGGCGCTTCTCCGATCGTGTTCTTTACAGGGCCACAAAAATTGGCCGTCGACTTGGATGAGATTGCGGTCGCAGGTGCTTTGGCGGGTGAGCCTATTCGAATGGTCAAGTGTGTCAGTGTGGACTTGCAAGTTCCTGCAGACAGTGAAATCGTCATCGAAGGGCTGATCGATCCTTCGACCTTGGAGCCTGAGGCTCCGTTTGGCGAGAGCAATGGATATGTCGCTTTGGAGGCCTTCAATATGCCTATGCAAGTCACGGCCATTACCCACCGAAAAAAAGCAGTCTTTACGGCCATCATCAGTCAAGTCACTCCAAGTGAGTCAAGTGTGGTCAAGCGGGTGGCTTATGAGCCTATCTTTTTGTCTCATCTTAGAGATGAGATGTCTATCAAATGCGTCAAACGCGTGGTCATGCACGAGCCATTGTCAAATTTACGGCCCGTGATTTTCTTGCAGTTTGAGCGGGGTGCGAATAAAACAGAGGTTTGGCGTGGCTTACATGGCGCCTCCACATTAAGGCCTGAATGTGGAAAAATTGTAGTGGCTGTCAGTGAAGACATCGACCCGCAAAGTACAGATGCGGTCTTTTGGTCGATGGCCTATAGGATGACGCCCATGACCGATGTCCAATTGGTTCCTTATCGACGGGGTGTTCAAGGTTCGCAATATGGCCCCAAAAAAGAAGAGTCCACGTTGTTGATCGATGCGACACAAAAACACGATTTAGCTCCCTTGGCTTTGCCAGCAAAGCCTTACATGCTTCGTGCAAAGGATCTTTGGGACGAGCTTGGGTTGCCGCCTTTGGTCATGAAGCAACCTTGGCATGGCTATACCCTAGGGGACTGGAACGACACATGGGAAAAATTTGCCCAGCGTGCTGTTGCTGGCGACTGGGAGGCCAATGGTTTAGAGACCCTCTTGCGTCGTCGAGAGGATTTAAGTCCTGAGACGCCAACTTCCACCGTTGAGAAATTCTAATACAAGCCATTATGAAACCCGCACCATTCACTTACCATGATCCTCACACAAGAAGTGAGGTGTTGGATTTAATTTCAACGCTTGAAAATTCAAAGTTATTGGCAGGAGGTCAGTCCCTCATGCCCATGATGAACTTTCGCTTTCTCATGCCAGACCACTTGATCGATTTAAACCATGTCAAAGAGTTGGATTTCATTCGATTTTCTGGCAATCAATTGAACATTGGTGCCATGACGCGGCAAAGGAGCATCGAGTTCTCAAAAGATATTTCCGAGCAATGCCCAATTTTGACCAGGGCCTTGTCGTTTGTGGGTCACCGCCAAACCAGGAACCGAGGCACTTTGGGTGGGTCACTTTGCCATTTCGATCCCAGTGCCGAATTGGTCAATATTTCGTCTTTGTTGGATGCCAAGATCAAAATCATATCAAAATCTGGCGATCGAGACGTATCCATGGACGATTTTGGTCAAGGCTATTTGACCACTCAAATCGATGAGGGTGAAATGCTGTCCGATATCACTTTCAATGTTCCATCTCAAAAACATGGGTATGCTTTTGATGAGTTCGCTCGAAGACATGGTGACTATGCGATTGTGGCCTGTTCAGCTTTGATTTTATTGGCTCCCAATGGAACGATTTCTCAAGCAACATTTTCTATTTCTGGTATGACCCATCGGCCACTGCGCATGAGAGACATGGAGATTTCATTGCAGGGCGAAAAACCTACAGAACCAGTGCTCAAGGCATTTGCCGCAGAGGTTTCCAAGCTCGATGCCATGCAGGACTCTTATGTCAACGCAACTTACCGCAAGCATTTGGCCAAAATCATGTCCTACAGGGTTTTAAAAGCAGCGTGTTTAAGTGCTCAGGAGAACCAGCATGTCTGATACAAGAGAAATAACGGTCAACGTCAACGGGGTCACTTATTCGAGGTCCATTGAAACCCGAACCACATTGGTTGATTTTTTAAGACAAGAATGTTCACTCACTGGCACGCACGTCGGTTGTGAGCACGGTGCTTGTGGTGCTTGCACAGTTTTGGTGGATGGTCACAGTGTCAGATCGTGTTTGATGCTTGGGGTTCAATGTCACCATTCACACGTGCAAACGGTAGAAGGTTTAGCGAGCGGCGGTGTTTTAAATGTATTGCAACAAGCCTTTCAGGACCACCATGCGCTGCAATGTGGATTTTGTACCTCTGGTATCTTGATGACCATGACTGAGTTTTTACTTGATAACCCCAGTCCAAGTGAGACTGAGGTCAGGGAGATGTTGTCCGGTAATGTGTGTCGCTGCACAGGTTATTTGCCCATTGTTGATGCAGTCTTGGACGCAGCAAAAAAGATACGTGAGATGAAAAAATGAAAACAACTTGGTTTGGCCAATCCTTTAAAAGAAAAGAGGACCCTGCATTTCTCAAGGGCGAGGGTCGGTATGTTGACGACATTCAAATGCCAGGGATGCTTCATGCGGCTTTTGCTAGAAGTGCGCATGCACATGCAAAGATCATCTCGATCGACAAGTCTCTGGCGTTGGCTGTTCCTGGCGTGCATGCGGTTTTGACCTATGCAGATTTACCAGATGTTGTGAAAGCACAGACCTTGCCTTTGTTGGTACCACATCCCTCTATCAAAGTAACGAAGCTGCCGTACACCTTGGTCAAGGATGAGGCATGCTATGTGGGTGAGCCAATCGCTTGTGTGATTGCTGACAATCGCTACATTGCTGAGGATGCTGCGCAATTGATTGACATTGAATACGAGCCTTTGGCCGTTGCCAATGATTGTCTTCAAGCCTTGGAAGAAAGCTCTGCAAAGGCCCATTTAGGCATGACAAGCAATGTAGCTGCCTACTTTGACGTGAAGTCTGGGGACACCGACAAGGCCTTTGCGAGTCCAAAGCACGTGTTCAAAGAAAAACTTTTTCAGCACAGGGGAGGTCCCTTTTTTATGGAGTGCAGAGGTGCGGTGGCTCAATATGAGAGATCAGGAGACACCTACACCTTGCACGTTTCTTCACAGGGCTCCCATCGCATCAAACGATGTATGCTCGAGCTCTTTGACATTGGAGACAGTCAACTGCGAGTGATGGCTCCTGATGTGGGTGGCGGTTTTGGTCCGAAGGGGTCTTTTTATCCGGAATACGCCAACATCTCTATTGCGTCGAAGATGCTCGGAAGGCCGGTCAAATGGATTGAGGACAGGCGAGAGAATTTTTTAACGACGCACCAAGAACGAGACCAATATTGGGATGTTGAAATTGCCGTCGATGACGATGCCAAAATACTTGGCGTTCGTGGTCGACTGGTTCACGACAATGGCGCTTACGTGCCTTGGGGAATTGTGGTGCCATGGATCAGTGCAACCACAGTGCCAGGTCCTTATGTCATTCCAGCCTTCAAGTTGGAGGTGTACTCCATGTACACCAACAAGATTCAAGTCACTTCAGTTCGCGGTGCAGGTCGCCCTCAGGCGGTTGTTGCCATGGAGCGTTTGATGGACCGTGTTGCCAATGAGTTGCATTTGGATCCCGCCGAGGTCAGAAGAAGGAACTTTATTCAGCCAGAGCAGATGCCTTACAACGTGGGGATCATTTTTAGAGATGGACGTCCGGTGACCTATGACAGTGGAGACTACCCAGCTTGTCAACAAGCTGCGTTGGATCAAGCCGATTACGCCGGCTTTGCAACGCGACAACAAGCAGCCAGAGAAAGAGGACGTTACTTGGGCATAGGGATGGCCAACGGTGTCGAGGCCACTGGATTGGGCCCTTATGAGGGAGCAACGGTTAAGATTTCTACCACTGGGAAAATCACGGTGTATACCAGTGCTGTACCGCAGGGGCAGTCGCATAAAACGACACTAGCACAAATAGCCGCGGATCAACTCAACGCCAATCCCACAGACATCACAGTGGTGACGGGTGACACCGCCAATTTAGGACTTGGAGTGGGGACCTTTGCTGCTAGAACGGCTGTCAACGCGGGGTCATCGGTTCATATGGCGGCGATCGAAGTTGCCAAGAAAATCAAAGCTTATGCAGCCGTGATTTTGTCAAAGAATCCAGAAGATCTTGAGATTGAAAATGATGTGGTGTTTGATAAAGCCAACCCCAGCATCAGTTGCAAATTGAAGGAAGTCGCCGTGAAGTCAGTGGGAATGCCTGGGTTTGCAATGCCCAATGGCATGCAACCTGGCTTAGAGCACACGTCTTACTTTATGCCAGAACGCTCGACCTACTCCAATGCGACAATTGTGGCAGAGGTGGAGGTCGATGTGGGAACGGGCATGGTGGATATTCACCGCATGTGTATCGCCCATGACTGTGGGAAAGTGATCAATCCAATGGTGGTCAATGGACAAATCATTGGTGGTGCAGCCCATGGGATTGGCAATGCTTTGCTAGAGGAGATGGTGTTTGATGAAAATGCACAACCCGTTTCTACCAATTTTGGCGAGTACTTGATGCCTTTGTCAACGAACATGCCTGTGATAGATTTGGTGCACCTTGAAACACCTTCACCTTTGAACCCATTGGGAGTCAAAGGCGCAGGTGAGAGTGGTACCATTCCAGCCATCGCGGCGATCATAGGCGCTGTAGAAAACGCGCTCAAGCCCTTTGATGTGAAAATTTCACAAGCACCCATCAGTCCACAAAAAATCATTGAGTTGCTAGGCCCACATCTCGCATCGATCACTGAGTGACTGATCTGCTTTGGATCTCTCTGATTCCAAACCTCAGAGGATGAAAAATTTTAGTAAGGAAAGAAATGTCTGAATTTGAATTCAAGGTCGCCCAAAAAGGATCGGTCTCCTACATTGACTTGAGTCGTCCCCATGAGGGCAATGCATTGACCCGAGCCATGATGTTTCAGTTGGCAAAGGTCTTGAGAACTTGTGGCGAAGACCCGTCCAACCATTTGCTGGTCATTGAAGCATCGGGGGATTACTTTTGCAAAGGTCGAGACGGCAAAGGCGAATCCAGAACGGGTATGACACCTTATGAGATCAGGGTCAACATGATGGGTGCGGTGCTTGACGTCTACAAAGCCATCGCTGATGTTCCAGTACCCGTGGTGGCCAAGGTCCACGCCGATGCAGTGGGCTTTGGTTGCGCTTTGGCTGTGGCTTGTGACTTGACCCTGACTTCTTCACAAGTGAAGATGTCCTTTCCAGAAATTGAACACGATATTCCTCCCACCATGGCCATGTGTGCCGCGCTTGGGAAAATCCCAGCCAAAGCGCTCTCCTATTTGATCTATTCAGCTGAATCTGTGGATGCAGCACAAGCCAAGCAGCTGGGTATGGCCAGCCAAGTCTATGAACAAGCCTCCTTTGAAGCGCAAACCAAGCTGTTCATTGAAAAGCTCTCTGCTAAGCCTCGTTTGGTGTTGGAGACGATAAAAAAATACCAAGAAAAAGCAACACATGCTTCACCCGATATGGCTCTTGAATATGCTGGGACCTTGCTCGCGCTGGTGAGGTCTTGAGT
>Ga0209829_10000130_pt1 | contig 64596 bp, 55 predicted proteins | sample C_140205_EF_Meta_FD_187311 | JGI IMG/M metagenome (GOLD analysis project Ga0209829, IMG submission 187311) | Freshwater microbial communities from Lake Croche, Canada to study carbon cycling - C_140205_EF_MetaG (SPAdes) (version 2) | ecosystem: Environmental > Aquatic > Freshwater > Lake...
GGGTGTGTCCCAGCCCCAGACCGGCACGGCCATCTGCTGTTGCAACACCATGTTGTCTCCAAAGAGGGAGCCGAGTTTCAGTTCGGCGTGGGCGCGGGTTCCAATGGCCAACACGGCAAGAAAAGAAAACATTAGGCAACGGATGAATCTCATGCGGAAGGGTCCAGCCTTCGGGCCAATTTGGCAAAACTTTTCAACCCGAACAGCCTGAAAGAGCAAAGGGCGAAGCGGTAAACGTCCTGCTGTGCCGCTTCTATGGAATCAAGTTGTCGATGCTGATCTATCCTGGATCATGGCGCTGATGGTGTGGAGCGCGTTTCCCTCGAGGCGGTTGTTCACGTAGAGGAAGGTCTTTCGCTGCGGGCTGGCGGCCACCCCGTCGGCTACGAGTTTTCGGCCTGCTGCGCGTGCTTCGTTGTTTTCCTCCTTCACCCGGTCATAGGGCTGGAAGTTGCGCACGGCCTGCTCATATTTGCGACCCGGTTTGAGAAGGAAACGGGCAGCGGTCAGGCTCGGATTGGTGAAGGCCTTTTCGAGGGCGATTTGTTCCCCGACCGGTGGCATGGCTTCCCAGGAATTGAACACGTGGGTCGCGCCGTGACGGGAAAGGCACTCGAAATAGCCGGGTTGGAGCCAATGCCGGTTGCGGATCTCTACTCCGTAGGGCCAGCCTCCGGGGAGTTGTCCAAGGAAACTGTCGAGCTGGGAGACGAAGTCGCGGCCGAGGGCGTAGTCGGTCGGGTAGAACCGCGAGAATTCGAAAATCAAGAGGCCGATCTTTTTCCGGAATGGTTCGCACGGGCCGACAAAGGCGCTGGCAAACAGATCGGCGTTCAGGAAGTTGGGGTTGGGCCGGCCCGCGCGGGCTCCGAAACGGGGCAGGTTGGAAAACTTCCGCAGGGTGATCTCGTCGGTGACTTTCAGGGCGAACTGGAAATCCGGGGGCACCTGTGAGAGCAGGCCTTCGAGCTGTTTCGGGTCGGGAAATTTATAGTAGGCGGCGTCGAGGCAGACGGTCTTGAAGACCTCGGCATATTCGGCGAGGCAATTTCGTTCGAAGCGGGCTTCGCCGAACCGCCCCCGCCAGGTGTAGCGGGAGCGGTCGTAGAGGAGGTTGAACCAGCCGGCATATTTCCACGAGGAGGTCCCGAGGAATACGCCGCTGCGCGCCAATTCCGCCAGAAGCGGCCTGATTTGTTCCCGCTCAAAAGGCATGCCTTGGCTCAAGCGGGTGTCCGCTCAAAGGGGTTTGGATTCCAGCATCTCCGGGGAAACCACGCCCTCGGAAACCTTGGTGACGGGTCCGGTCATCCGGATTTCGAAATCGGGGTTGATCTCGATCGTGATCCGGCCGCCAGGCATGTGAACGGTGACATGCGGGTCGCATAATCCGAGACGATGTGCGACGCCGGCGGCGGCGCTGCTGCTGCTGCCGCTGGCCAGGGTGTAACCCGCGCCGCGCTCCCAGATCTCGATCTGGATATTTTTACGGTCCAGCACCTTGAGGAACTGAACATTGGTGCGATTGGGGAAGTTGGGGTGCGCCTCCAGCAGGGGGCCGAACTCGTGTGCAAGGCGGGGTGTGATGTCGTCCATCGGCAGGACGCAGTGGGGGTTGCCTACGGTGGCGGCGCAGAAAGTGAACTCGCGCCCGCCGACCGTGATTTTTTCGTTCAGCACCTCCCGGCGCGGGCCGGCCACCGGGATCTTGTCGCTCCAGAAGCTGACTTTCCCCATGTCCACTCGGACCATCTTGCCGGCGTCGAAGACGGTGGACTGGACCACGCCGCCGGGGGTTTCGATGGAGAATTCCACGGCAGCAACGAGCTGGCGGTCGTAGAGGTAGCGGGAAAAGATGCGCAGTCCGTTGCCGCTTTTCTCGGCTTCGCTGCCGTCCGGGTTGTAAATGCGCAGGCCGAAGGGGGCCCGGCTTGAGGGAAGCGGTCCCAGGAGGATGCCGTCCGAGCCGAGGCCGAAGTTGCGGTGGCAGATCGTGCGGACTTCATTCACGGTAAGCGGCGCCGGAAGATCCTTCGGATCGAGGACGAGATAATCGTTGCCCAGGGCATGGTATTTCCAAAATTTCATAGCTGGTGACGCTAGCGGTTGGCGGGCGCGGCGAAAAGTCAAAAACGGGCAAAGCGGTTCCGGCGGGACGGTGGATATGCTTGCTCCGTTGCAAAACAAGGCGAGGGCAATTAGGTTGCCGCCATGCGGTCTAATCACGCTCATTCAATTCAGTCCTGCATATGAACATTCCTCCTCTGATCCTGGCATCGGCCTCGCCCCGGCGTGCGGAACTGTTGCACGAGTTGGGCGTCGGATTTGTGGTTGTTCCCAGCTCCGCGGAAGAGATTCATGATGATCAGCTGACCGCGCGAGAGGCGTCGTTGGTCAATGCCTACCGCAAGGCGCGGGTGGTTGCCAAGCAGCTTCCCGACGCTTTGGTGCTTGGAGCCGATACGCTGGTGTATCTGGGGACACGGCTCTTTGGCAAGCCGTCCACGCCGACTGAGGCCGTGGAGATGCTGTTGGCTTTGCAGGGCCGGACTCATGAGGTGCTGACGGCAGTGTGCCTGCTGCATCTGCGGAGCCATCGCCAGAAAATCTTCGCGGAAACCACCTCGGTGACCTTTCGCCCTCTCGATGAGGCGCAGATCCGTACCTATCTGGAGCGGGTGAATCCATTCGACAAGGCGGGCGGCTATGCCATCCAGGAATCCGGGGAGCTGATCGTCGACCGCATTGAAGGCTCCTATACCAACGTGGTTGGCTTGCCGGTGGAACGTTTGCGGTCCGAGCTAGAGGACTGGTGCTAGGCTGAGTTGGACTTCAGGGTCGCGAGGCGGCGCATTTGCTCAGGGCTTTGTGTCTGTGGAAAGTTCCTGCCAGAGGTAGGCGCTCATCAACTGGCCGTTGGCGTAACAATCCAGATCGAACTTCTCGTTGGGGGAATGGGCGTTGTCGTCCGGTAGGGCGAGTCCCAGCAGCAGGGTTTCCACCCCGAGGATTTTTTTGAAATCATTGACGATGGGAATGGATCCGCCCTCGCGCATGAGAACGGGTTTGCGCTGGAATGCTGTTTTGAGTGCGCGCAAGGCGGCTTGGGCTTGGGCTCCGGTGGGTTCGACCAGATAGGGTTCCGCTCCGTGCCCGGATTTCACCTCGAGCTTCACGGTAGGAGGGCAGATTTTTTTCAGATGGGCTTTTACCAGCTTGATTATTTTGGCGGGATCCTGGTCGGGCACGAGGCGCAGGGTGAGTTTGGCCTTGGCCCAGGAAGGCACGATGGTTTTGCTGCCTTCACCCTGATAACCGCTGGTGAGGCCGTTGATTTCGAGGGTGGGTCGGGCAGCGCGCTGTTCCAGAAAGGTCCAGCCCTTTTCCCCGAAGAGCTGAGGCACGCCCAGAAACTTGCGATAGGACTTTTCGTTCAGGGGGAGTCGTGCGAATTCCTTGCGCTCGAATTTGGAGAGAGGTTGGACGTCGTCGTAGAGTCCGGGGATGGCGATGCGGCCGTTTTTGTCGCGGAGTTGGGCCAGCAGTTGTGCCAGAGCCATAGCCGGGTTGTCCACGGAGCCGCCGAAGATGCCGGAGTGCAGGTCGCGCGAGGGTCCGTGCAGGGTGATTTCCAGGGCTGCAATTCCGCGCAGGGCGTAGGTGAGGGCGGGTTGCTCTTTGGAGGGCATGCCCGTGTCGGAGACGACCACAGCGTCACAGTGCAATTCCTGGCGATGTTCCTTGAGGAAGCCGGCCAGGCTTTTGCTGCCGACCTCCTCTTCGCCTTCGATGACAAAGGTCAGGTCGCATGGCAGGGGGGTGCCGGTTTTCAGATAGGCTTCGACCGCATTGAGGTGGGCCAAATGCTGGCCCTTGTTGTCACTGGCGCCGCGGGCGAAGAGCGAGCGGCCTTCGATGCGCGGTTGAAAGGGAGGTGTCGTCCACAGGTCGAAGGGTTCGGGCGGTTGAACGTCGTAGTGTCCGTAAACCATGAAGCGGGGACGCCGGGTCCCTTTTGGGGCGGCGGCCGGGGTCTTGGCCAGAATGATCGGATGGCCCCCGGTCAGGCAGAGACGCGCTTCGAGTCCGATTTGCAGGCAGCGTTTGAGCAGCCACTCGGCGCAGGCGCGTACGTCTTCGCGGCGTTCAGGTTGGGCGGAGACGCTGGAAAAGCGGACATAATCGCAGAGTTCATCCACGAACCGGTCTTCATTCTGTTTAAGGTAATCAATGACGGCTTGCATCGGGGTTGATCTATCAGGAAAGTGTCGGCGATGCAAAAGAATGCGCGCGTTGCGTTGAAGATTTCCATTGTGGTTCCCGCGTTCAACGAGGAGCGGTTGTTGGGCGGCACCTTGGAGCAGATTCGGCGTGCGGCGGGCGTTTTCGCCGTCCGGCAATGGGAGACGGAACTGATTGTTTGCGACAACAATTCCACCGACGGCACGGCGGCGGTGGCGCGGGCGTGCGGGGCCAGGGTTGTGTTTGAGCCGGTGAACCAGATCGGCCGGGCCCGGAATTGCGGGGCTGCGGCCGCCACGGGCCAGTGGCTGGTTTTTGTGGATGCCGACTCGCATCCCAGTGCGGCGTTGTTTGAGGCGATGGCCGGTGAGATTGCTTCGGGGTGTTGTGTGGCCGGTGGGAGCACGGTGAAGCTAGAGGGGAACCATAGGGTGGCGGGGTTGGTGACGGGTTTGTGGAACGGGTTAAGCCGGTGGAAAAAATGGGTGGCCGGTTCCTTCCTTTTTTGCGAGGCATTGGCTTTCCGCGAGCTGGGCGGGTTTAGCAATGAATTATTTGCTACGGAAGAGATCGAGCTGAGCCAGCGGCTTAACCATCTGGCCCGGAGGCGGGGAAGCCGGGTGGTGATCTTGCATCGGCATCCGTTGCTCACGTCCTCGCGCAAGTTAAAGCTCTATTCGCCGGGGGAACACCTGTGGTTTCTGGCGCGGTCGGTGTGGGGTCGCGGCAGGACTTTCAAGAATGCGGCGGACTGTGCGATCTGGTATGACGGGCGGCGCTGAATCTCGCCGCTTGCCAAGCGGGGCGGCGGTTTGTTTAATGCGCCGGTGCTCAATCAGCAAACGATCAGTCGCCCGGCGAGTTTTTCAGGCATTGGCCTGCACAGTGGCAACCGGGTGACGATGAATTTCCTGCCGGCCCCTGCCAATACCGGCATCCGCTTCCGGCGCGTGGATTTGGAGGGGAAACCCGAGATCGAGGCCCGCGTGGAAAATGTGGTCGAGACCAACCGTTCCACCACCTTGGGCCGGGGCAACGTCAAGATCCACACCGTTGAGCATGTCCTGGCCGCCTTGGCCGGTTGCGGCGTGGACAATGCCATTGTTGAGTTGGATTCCAATGAACCGCCGATTGGCGACGGCAGCGCCCGGGAGTTTTGCAGGATGATCCAGTCCGCCGGGCTGGCGGCGCAGGCGGAGAAGCGCGAGCCCTACATCCCTTCGGCTCCTCTGGAGGTCAAGGCCGGCGAAACCAACATGACGATCTTTCCCGGCGAGGGCTTCCGGATCACTTGCACCAGCTCGGACAAGGGGGGGCGCTTCACCCAGTTTTACAGCGTGGAAATCACACCGCAGAACTGGGAGAAGGAACTCTCCGAGGCGCGCACCTTCTGTTTTTTTGAGGAGATCGAATACCTGATCAAAAACGGGTTGATCAAGGGCGGTAGTCTGGAAAACGCGGTGGTCATCCGCGATGACGCCGTTCTCACCACCGAGCCGTTGCGTTATGCGGAGGAATTTGTCCGGCACAAAATCCTCGATATCGTGGGGGATTTGTCCTTGCTGGGGCGTCCGCTGCAGGGGCATTTGATCGCCGTCAAGCCCAGCCACAGTGCCAACTGCGAGCTGGCCCGCCAGTTGCAGGCTCAGATGCAAAAGCCCATCCGCACCGCCCAAGCGTTTGGTCCGCCTCCCTCCGCGCCCAAGGGGGTGGAGGATAAAAAAGCCGTCCTGCTGGAGGCGTTGGATCAAGGGCAGGGCCTTGATGCCATCCAGGTCATGCAGATTCTGCCGCACCGGTATCCCTTTCTGATGGTGGACCGGGTGGTGAAGATGGAGGGGAATTTCATTTCCGCCGTGAAGAACGTGACGCTCAACGAGCCGTATTTTCAGGGGCATTTTCCCGGACACCCCATCATGCCGGGGGTTTTACAGCTTGAGGCCATGGCCCAAGTGGCGGGCATCATCATGCTGCGCCGGGCGGAAAATGCGGGTCAGATCGCCTATTTCATGGCCGCCGACAATGTGAAATGGCGCAAGCCGGTCCTGCCCGGGGATGTGCTGGTTATCGAGGTGGAAATGACCAAGGTGCGAGGTAAGCTCGGCAAGGCCAAAGGGGTTTGTAAAGTCCGCAACGAGGTGGTCAGTGAGGCGGAGGTCACATTCATGTTGATGCAGAGCTGACGCCATGTCCTTAATCCATCCCACTGCCGTCATTCATCCCCGAGCCCGACTGGGCGAAGGTTGCAAGGTTGGTCCCTATTGCGTTATTGGAGAGCATGTGGTGCTTGGGGCCGGGTGCACCTTGCATTCTCATGTGGTCGTGGATGGTCATACGCGCTTGGGGCAGGGGAATGAGATCTTTCCATTTGCCAGTATTGGGCTGAAGACTCAGGACCTGAAATGGAAGGGGGGGACCACTCACACGGAGATTGGTGATGGCAACACTTTCCGCGAATATGTCACGATTCACAGCGCGACCGGGGATGGCGAGGTGACCCGGGTCGGGTCTCACAATCATATTTTGGCCTACTGCCATCTGGCCCACAATGTGACTCTCGGAGATCACAACATCATGTCCAATGTGGCGACCTTGGCCGGACATGTGACGGTGGAGGATCATGTCGTGATTGGCGGGTTGGCGGCTGTGCATCAATTCTGCCGCATCGGCCGTCTGGTCATGATCGGCGGGTGTTCCAAGGTGGTGCAGGATGTCCCGCCGTTCATGATGGCGGACGGGAATCCGGCTGAAACCCGGACGGTTAATAAGGTCGGCCTGGAGCGCAACGGTGTGGCCGAGGAATCCCAGACTGCGCTGAGGCAGGCTTACAAAATTCTGTTCCGGGACGGGTTGACGGTTTCCAATGCCTTGGTGCGGATTGAAGGGGAAAGCCGATGGAGGCAGCTAGCTGAGGTGCGGCATTTGATTGATTTTGTAAAATCCAGCGAGCGGGGGATCAGCAAGTAGGTTCAGCTCAGAGCAGCGTCAGTTTTTAGCATTCGCGGTGTCTGTCAGCGTGTTCTTAGGTGCTTTAGGGCGCTGGGTCCTCTTGGTTTTATCAAATCCACCGCAGCAGGGAGGTTGTGCAGCCTCGTTGGTGAATCTTTTGTGCGCACTGAACTCCCAAGTTCAAAGTGCAGACCCCAAGGCCGGAACTCCGTATGGAGGGGCCGCAAACCATTTCGCGCCTGTTGGGCCGGGGATCCAAGCCTGGAAAAAGGCGAAGGAATGGGATTTGACTCCGTTTGAAAAGGCGCTTTCCTCGGGTCGACTGAAGCGTCCGTAACCTGATTGTAACATTTACGACATCTTGCTGTCACAAAGGTCCTAAATCATGAGTCGTCCTTAAAATCAAACAGCAAAAAATAAAATTCATGACTCGAAAACAATTCTTAAGGCTTGGCGCTCTTCTGGGCACCGCGAGCTCCATGACATTGACTCCTTCCGCCCGGGGGCAGTCGGTGGATGCGCTGCTGGACAAGCTGGTCGACAAAGGTGTTCTTTCCATCAAGGAGGCCAACGCCCTAAAGCAGGATTCCGATGAGGGGTTCACCAAGGCGTTTCAGGCCAAGACGGGGATGCCTGACTGGGTGAGTGCGTATAAGTTCGGCGGTGATTTCCGCGGACGTTTTGAGCAGAACAACTCCGAAAATTCGGCCTATATCGAACGGGACCGCTACCGCTACCGGCTGCGCTTGGGGGTGAGCGTTACTATGCTGGAAAATTTCGAGGTGGGCGCGCGCCTAGCTTCCGGCAATCCCCTGACCAACCCGGGCGGCACGTTGGTGGGCGGTTCGCCCATCACGGCCAATCAGGACCTCAGCTCGTTGGATTCCCGCAAGTTTCTTTGGATTGATGCGGCCTACGGCAAATGGACTGCCATAAAGAGCCCGGACTGGACCCTCTCCGCTACGATCGGGAAGATGGAAAATCCGTTTCTTTTGTCCCCGATGATCTGGGATGCGGACATCAACCCGGAAGGCGGGGCGCTCCAGTTGGCGCATAATTTTAGCGATACCCAGGCGATCAAGCTTAATGGGGGCTTTTTTGTGTTGGATGAGTTGAACCAACCCAAGGCGGTGGGCGGCTTCACTCCCGATGCCAATCATGATCCCTACCTGTATGGCGCGCAATTGCTCTGGGAATCAAAATGGACGCCGAAATTTGACACCGCACTGGGCGTGGCTGTCCTTGATATAGTGCACAGCAAGGACGCGCTGAGCTCCCAGCTTCAGCCGTTCTATAACTCCGGCAACTCCCGTAATGCCAATGGCTTTCTGGTTAACAACTACAATCCTATCATCGGCACCGCCTCGGCAACCTACAAATTCGATTCCCTTCCGCTTTATCCTGCGGCGTTCCCCGTCAAGGTGTCGGGTGAATATATGGCAAACCCCGGCGCCCGGAACAACAATGCGGGCTACCGGGCCGGTCTCACGCTGGGTAAGGCCGGTATAAAACGGGGTTGGGAGATCAACTACCGCTATCAGCGCTTGGAAGCCGATGCATGGTTTGATGCCTTGGTGGACGACGATAACGGAGGTTACTACGCCACCGGCAATCCGCAGATGGCCGGCACCGGAAAGTTGAACGGATGGTATGGTGGGACCAACGTCAAGGGGCACCTGATGCAAGGGACCTATTCCTTCACCGACTTTTTGAACTTTACGTTCACGTATTACCTCAACGACCTGATCATCAATGCCCCCGGAAAGGATTCCAGCGCGGGTCATTTCATGGCGGATGTGATGTGGAAATTCTAAAAGTAACCCAATTGTAACCCTGCACTCTTTCCGAAAACAGTAAAAGTATCTGGTCATTTAAATCCGCGAAAAAATTTATGATGAAAAAATCCATACTCCTCGGTCTGGCACTTCTCTGCGCCACGGCGTCCTTTGCCGGCAACATCACGGTCAAAGGCTCGGACACGTTGGTCATCCTCGCCCAGAAGTGGGCGGAGGTTTACATGAGCAAGAATCCCCAGGTCAAAATCCAGGTCTCCGGTGGCGGTTCCGGTGTCGGATTTGCCGCGCTGCAGAACAAGGCCACCGATTTGGCGGACGCCTCGCGCAAAATCAAGGCCACGGAAGTGGCCGAGTGTCTCAAGGCCTTCCGCAAGCGCCCCACGGAATACAAGGTGGCACTGGACGGACTTTCGGTTTATGTCAATGACAGCAATCCCGTCAAGGAACTGTCCCTCGACCAGTTGCTTGCGATCTTCACCGGCAAGGTCCGCAACTGGAATGAAGTGGGCGGCAGCGATTCGCCCATCACCGTCTATAGCCGCGAAAACAGCTCCGGCACCTACGAGTTCTTCAAGGAGCATGTGCTCAAAGGCAAGGACTTTGCCGCTTCGGCCCAGACCATGCCCGGCACGGCGGCTCTGCTGCAGGCCGTCTCCAAGGATAAGGGCGGGATTGGTTACGGCGGTGCCGCTTACGCCAAAGGCGCCCGCGCATTGCTCTTGAAAAAAGACGCAGCCGCCCCTGCCATTGAGCCCAGCGAAGAGAATGTCATTAAGGGCCTTTATCCCATCTGGCGTTACCTCTACGTCTATGTGAACCCGGATCTGGACAAGGGTGAAATCGCCGCCTACCTGAACTGGATCCGCAGTGATGATGGCCAGTCGGCGGTCAAGCAGGTGGGCTATTTCCCGCTTCCCTCCCATCTGCGGGAAAAATAACCTCAGGGCACTCATCAGGCTTGGATCTGAACTTGATCTGACAGCCCTTTCCAGACCAATCTTGGGGCAGACCCGCAACCGGCAGGCTCTGCGTGGTCTGCCCCAAAAAACAAAAAATGGCACACCGACACCGCAACGATCAAAGCCACACAGGCTGGATGGGGATCCATCGCGGACACCGGGCCCGGCCGTTGGAGTGGTTGGCGGAGAAATCGATCTTGCTGGTTTCGCTCTCGACCATTCTGGTGGTTTTTTTGATCTTCCTTTTCGTGGCGCGTGAGGCTCTGCCGGTTTTTCTGGGGCGGATGAGCAGCGCCTTGATCCAACCCGCCATTCCCGTGGCGGAGATCGACCGGCATCCGGCCAAGGAACTTTGCAAATACTTGGGGTTGACCCCGGAACAGTTCGCCAAAATGGACCGGGAAACCCTCAAAGAGCTGCTCCAAGTCAAAATTGAGGCCCAAGAGGAAATCCCCGCCGAATTCCGAGCCGATCCCGATGCGCTTGCCAACACGACCCTGTGGGAATACCTGCTGCGGCCGCATCAGTGGACCGGGTATCAGAAGCCCTCCTTCATCTGGCAACCCGTTGGTCAGATCAAGAAATACAATCTCATCCCCCTGTTTGTGGGGAGCTTGAAGACCACGCTTGTCGGCCTGCTTTTCTCCGTCCCGCTGGCCATTGGAGCGGCAATTTACGTGTCCCAGCTGGCCCGACCGCGCGTCCGTGAAATCGTCAAACCCGCCATCGAAATGCTCGCCGGGATCCCCTCCGTGGTGGTGGGCTTCTTTGCCCTGCTGGTGATGGCCAGCGTGCTGCAGAGCCTCTTCCGCTATGAAACCCGGCTCAACGCTTTTGTCGCCGGCCTGGCCCTGGGCTTCGCCGTCATTCCCCTGGTCTTCTCCATTGCTGAGGATGCTCTGACCAGTGTGCCGCGCAGCTATACCCAGGCGGCATTGGCGCTCGGGGCCTCGCGCTGGCAGACGGCCTGGCAGATTGTCCTGCCAGCGGCCTTGCCGGGGGTTTTTGCCGCAACCATGCTCGGATTCGGACGCGCCATCGGCGAGACCATGATTGTGCTGATGGTCTGCTCGGCCAGTGTCCTGTCTTGGAGCGTGTTTGACTCCGCCCGCAGCATCACCACCACCATTGCCGCGGAGATGGCCGAGGCGGTGTCAGGCGATGTCCATTACCGGATTCTTTTCATGCTCGGCACGCTTTTATTTGCCGCCACTTTCTTTTCCAACCTCATAGCCGATCTGGTCATCCACCGCTTGAAGCGCCGGCTGGAGGGCAAGGCGTGAATGCCTCCCCTGATGAATTGATCCGTCCCAGCCGCCATTTCCGAACGGTGCGCTTTGATTTCATTTCCTTCTTCTTCACGGGCTTGACCGGGCTGGCCACCTTTCTCATTCTCGCCATCTTATTGGTCATTCTGGCTAACATCCTCTTCAACGGATTGCCCGGACTGTCTTGGCGCTTCGTGAGCACCATTCCCAAAAAAGACTTCTTCGATCCGGCCACCACCGGGGTGCTCCCCATGATTATCGGCACCACTTTTCGTGTGCTGGTGATGACTCTGTTTGTTATTCCCGTCGGGGTGACAACGGCAGTCTATCTCACGGAATACGCTCCGGCCAGCGCGCTGGTCACCCGGATTATCCGTGCGGCGGTCAATAATCTTGCCGGCGTTCCCTCGATTGTCTTTGGCCTTTTCGGGCTGGGTTTTTTCATCAATTTTCTGGGGCGCAATCTGGATGCGCTCTTGCACAACCCCGGCCCGGTTTGGGGCCAGCCGGCTTTGATCTGGGCCTCGTTGACTTTGGCGGTGATGACCCTCCCGGTGGTGATAGTGGCCACCGAAGAATCGCTCAAGGCAATCCCCTCCGGTCTTCGTGAGGCCAGTCTGGCGCTGGGGGCGACGAAATTGGAGACCATTGTGAAAATCGTTTTGCCCCAGGCCCTGCCGGGAATTCTGACTGGGGGCATCTTGGCGGTGAGCCGCGCGGCGGGGGAAGTGGCGCCGATTCTTTTTACCGGTGTGGCTTATTATATGGCCTCGCTGCCCCACCGCTTGAACGACCAGTTCATGGATCTGGGCTATCACGTTTTCGTGCTCTCCACCCAGTCGCCCGACATCGAAAAGACCCGGCCAATCCTCTTTGCGACGGTGGTTGTGCTTTTGCTCCTCACCTTCACCCTGAATTTCGTCGCCGTTCTCATCCGCTCCCGGGTGCGGAAAAAACTCCGTTCGCTTGCCTGATTTATGGCCCAGATTGTTTTACCCAAAGTGACCGTGCCCGCATCCTCACCGGTTACCCCCACTGCGCCGGGCAATGAGCTGATCGGAATTCATAACCTTTCCCTCTTCTACGGCAGCACCCGGGCTCTCAAGGATATCAGCCTCTCTATCCGCGAGCGCTTGGTCACCGCTTTCATCGGACCGAGCGGTTGCGGCAAGTCCACCCTCCTGCGCTGCCTCAACCGCATGAATGATCTCATCGACAGCGTCCGCATTGAGGGCGGGGTTCACATCGGCGGCCATAATATCAACGACCCGGATGTGGATGTGATCGAGCTGCGCAAGCGGGTGGGCATGGTGTTCCAAAAGTCCAATCCCTTCCCAAAATCCATCTACGACAATGTGGCTTACGGCCTTCGCCTTCAGGGCATGAAAGCGCGCTCCGATCTCGATGCCGCTGTGGAAGTGAGCCTGAGCGCGGCGGCCCTTTGGGATGAGGTCAAGGACCGCTTGCACGGCAGTGCGCTGGGCTTGTCCGGCGGTCAGCAGCAGCGCCTGTGCATCGCCCGCGCCATCGCCGTCAAACCCGAGATCATCCTCATGGACGAGCCGGCTTCGGCCTTGGATCCCATCGCCACCGCCCGTATCGAGGAATTGATTCTCGAGTTGAAAAAAAGCTTCACCATCGTCATCGTCACCCATAACATGCAACAGGCGGCCCGCGTCTCCGATCACACCGCCTTTTTCTACATGGGCGAGCTGGTGGAGTTCGGGGCCACCTCCAAAATCTTCACCAGTCCCGGTCAGAAACGGACGGAGGACTATGTGACGGGCCGGTTCGGTTGAGATGAATCATTGAATCATGGAACAATTGCACAGCGATCTGGGGGAGCTGCTACAGAAACTGCTGACCATGGCCAGCCTCGCTGAGGTCTCGGTCAATCAGGCCGTCCGGGCCCTGATCGACCGTGATTATGACCTTGCGATGTTGGTTCACAATAGCGACCACCTCATTGACCGTTTGGAAATGGAGATCGACGATGCCTCCATTCATTTGCTGGCCAAGGCGCCTTTGGCCCGCGACCTGCGCTTTGTGATGGTCGCCATGAAGATTTCCCACAATCTGGAGCGGGTTGGGGATGAGGCCACCAAAATCGCCAAGCGCGCCCGCGAACTCTGCCAGGAACCTCCAGTCAAAATACAGCTCGATTTCCCGAGGCTTACCAGCTTGGCCCTTGAGAGCCTCAAGTCCGCGCTCGATGCCTTTGTCCACCGCGATTCCGCCGCCGCGCGGGCCATCATCCCCCGCGATCGCCAAATCGACGCATTGAACCGGGAGATCAACGAACTGCTGGCCGACTTTATGGTCGCCCATCCCGAAGCCGTGCACCGCTGCCTCAATCTTACCGTCATCTCAAAGAGCTTGGAGCGCATCGCCGATCATGCCAAAAACATGGCTGAGGATGTGGTGTATCTCTGCGAGGCGCAGGATATCCGCCATAGCCGCATCCCACCACCTTCCGGGGCCCCGGATCCGTTGACTGCGGGTTGATCTTTCCCGGGTGGTATTCATTGACGACTTGGTTGACCTGGATCCGCGCGGGGCCCGGTGTTTTTTGCCTTTGCTTTTAAGGCATTGATTCAGCGCGGCCCACTTGTGGCATGCCTTGTTTTCAGAAGATTCATTCCCCGCTCCAGCCGCAATTCCGAAGGGTTGTGTCGACCGGCCAATGCCGGCTTTTGATTTTTGATTGTTAAGCCAGGTGGTTGCAAAAGCAAAGTGAACGGAACGCGGGCGTGAAAATATTGTCCCTCTTTTTGCGCGGTCCGCATGGTTCGGTGTTCATCCCAACCGCGGCTTGTAGAGGGGCCCCGGTCAAGCTGTATGCCGCCCGGGTGAGTGTCGTGGCGGTTGGATCACACTGTTCCCGGGCGAAAACCGGGTTAGGTAAAAGCTGCGAGATTGGTTTGACGAGGGGGTGGAGCGAGACGGGCATTGGGCGTATGCCGCTTCAATCCGCCCGCTTCGATTGCTCAGCTGATGACCTGCCGTTCGGCCGTCCCTAATTCCCACTCCAGCAGTGCACGATGTCCGGACGGGGATGGCCCTGTGCCATCGGGCGGGTGGACCGTGCAAGTCAGTGGCTAATGGTGCGTGGTCGGCCGGTTCAACAAGCCGGGACAAGTTTATTTGAGGCGGTTTTGAATCTCTTGGAAATAGTCATTGAATCAGGCGCGGGTTCTGGTAATTTTCATCTTCGTCCAACCTTTCGGGTTGGACTATTAGGTCGGGGCGTAGCGTAGTCTGGCTAGCGCGCTTGCTTGGGGTGCAAGAGGTCGGGAGTTCGAATCTCCCCGCCCCGACCATTTAATATCAACGGTTTGGCTCGATTTTGTCTGATCGATCTTCTTAGCATTTCAACAGATTTTCTAACTTTTCTCATGCCTGTTTCCAACGCGCAAGCACATGAAATCGGTTTCAGTTGGTCTGTTTCAGCATCGCAACGGGACTTTTTACTCGATCAGGCGGACCGGTAAAAAACGACACTAGCTCGGCCTTGGGACTACGAACAAGATCGAGGCAGTGCACAAACTCCTCGCTAATATCGATCTCGCATCTCCAGAACCTCGTAAGCATTATCCACGATTCCAAGAGATCGCCGGACAATGGATCAGAAGCACCGATCAAGCACACGGTTAAACCGTATCCACCCGCCAAACCCATCTATGCCGAGTGAGCAGGGCTTGGCAGACCGGGCGGGATGAACTCAAAATCCTTCCCTCTCGCCGGGGTCCAATTAGTGCGAACCTCACACACCACGGCCTCCGCCCGGCCTTCTCCGGACCGGTCTTACTCCGTCCACCTGCCTGACGGGGCGTCTGTCACCCTTCCCGCGGATTTTGACGCGGACCAGCTTTTCATGCTGTTCACCGTGGTGAGGGAGGCTCTGCGATGATCGTCCCCGGACCGGCCAGGCGCATCTTCCTGGCTCCGGGCTCCACGGATCTGCGCCGTTCCTTCGACGGCCTCCACGGGCTCGTGCAATCCCAACTCGACGAAGATCCGCGTTCAGGCCATTGGACGGCTGTATGAGGTTGAAAGAGCGGCCCGGGAACAAAAGCTGGGAGCGGCCTCGCGCCTTGGACTTCGGCGGGAGCGCAGCGCGGCGTAGGTCGGCGCGCTGAGGGCGCGGATGCAGTGTGTCCGCAGCGAAGTGCTGCTCGGGAGCCAGCTGGCCAAGGCGTGCGACTATGCGCTGCGGATCTGGACCCGGCTGGAAGTGTTTTTGGGCAACGGCCAGGTGGAGGTGGACAACAAACTGGCTGAGAATGCCAGGCGCCCGGTGGCGTTGGGACGCAAGAACTGGCTGCACATCGGGGACGAGAAAGCCGGTCCGAAGATCGCGGCGACCCTAAGCGTGCTGGCGACCTGCCAGCAGCTGGGGATTTCAGCGCGGAAATATTTTTTGGATGTGTTGCCCAGGATTGGAACCTCGAGCGCTGCCGGGATGAAAAAGCTCACACCGCAAGCCTAGGCCAAGTCGCGGGGCAAGCCCTCCGAACCCTCTTGATCAGGAAATCTGCGCGCCCTGAGGCGTGGATCCGCCGGTCGGATACACACCATCAATGAACTCGGCGACTTCGAGTTCATCGACTCCGTGGCAATTCAGCCTGGGGCTTGACACACGCCCATATTACCATATTGTCACCCATATTATGAAGACCACGTTGGACTTGCCGGACAACTTGCTGATTGCGGCCAAGGCGCTGGCTGCCAAACGCAAGACCACCCTGAAGGCTATGGTGGAGCACGCCCTTCGTCGGGAAATCGCGCCGCAGGAAACGCTCGCGGCCGACAGCCTCTACGAAGCGGGGCCGTTCGGCATTCTCAGCCTCAAAAAGCGCCGCAGCGGGCTCTCTGCGAATCAGGTGCAGCACCTTATCGATCATCAATATGCTGACGAAGATGCCAGAGTCATTTCCATCGCCACCGCAAAGTCATGATCCACCTTCTGGATGCCGATGTGCTGATTGCGCTTGGAGACTCCAACCACCCGTATCGGGCTGCCGCCTTGGAGTTTTTTGAGAAATGCGCCACTGTGGAAGGCTGGGCTACCTGCCCCTTAACAGAGAACGCTTTCATCCGCATTTTTGGTGCTACTACTTATCCTAACGGGCCAGGCTCGGCGGCGGAAGCCAGGCGCGTGCTCAGGAGCTTTACAGCCGCTCCTGGCCACCAGTTCTGGCCCGATAACCTCTCGCTGACGGATCTACAAACCTTTCCAAGCCTCTCCGCTTCCAAGCACCTCACCGACCTTTACCTCCTGGCCCTCGCTCTGAAGCACGGAGGCAAGCTGGCCACCTTGGACCGGAGTATTGCTCTTGCCCACATTCCTGGCGGAGCGGCGGCGCTCCACCTCATCGTTCCATGATGCCGCCGAGTCCCCTGCCAACAAGCCGCGTTCAACCGCGTGGTTCCAACGAATAAAATCCGAGCGCACGCCAAGCCCTCGAAGCGGGGCAGGGAACCACTCGTGTCCCAGGTCGATGAGATTCTCTGGAAATAAAAAACCTCCCCGCAAATGTGATCGGGCGGATCAAAACCGGCCCGGCACGGCATCACGGAAATTGAGCTCTTGGAGGTCACGTTCAGGACGCTGGAACTCTACCAGCGTGATCCTTCAGGCGATGGGGCGGGCCATCCCATTTCCACTGATCTTTCAGTTCATCCCCGGCGACCCGTGAGGATGTCCCGCCCTTTGGCTTTCCAGACGCAGCACTTTGCTTCGGAATCACGCTGCGCAAGATAGGCATCTATTGGGGCTACGAACTCGCCGAGGCTTGCGAAGCTGACGTCGCGCACACAATCCACCGTCAGGTCGTGGAAGAAACGTTCAACGGACTTCATGCATGAGGACGAAGCGGGCGTGAAGTGCCATATCAGGCGTTCCACTCCATGCTGCTTGAGGTGCCCCTGGTTGCACTACTTCATCCAACTGTTTCTTTCGGGTGCTTGTGGGTCGCGTAGTTGTCGATGATGAGGTGGAGCGTCAAGCCGATGGACGTTTGTTTTTCCAGATGCCTGATCTTATCCAGCCATTCCACGTGCGAGTGGCGTTCGGCAGTCTGCCGGAAGATTTTTCCGTGAAGATGGCTCAAGGCGGCAAAGAGCATGATGGTGCCGTGATGGATCTAGTCATGCGTGCCCGTCCGCACCCGGTGCGGTCCCAAGGGCAATCCAGGCTGGGTTCGCGCCAACGCCTGGCATTGGCTTTTTTCGTCGCAGCAGAGCACCAGTGACCGTTCCGGCGGATTGAGATGGAGACCGATGACCTCCCAAAGCTTCGCCTCGAAATCCTTATCGTTCGGAATCTTGAAGGTTCGCGTGATGTGCGGTTTGATGTCATTGGCGGGCCATAGGAGCTGTACCGTGTTGGGGAAACACCTTTGGTTTTGGCCATGGTGCGGGAGGACAATTGGGTTCTTCCCGGCGGGGGGGGTGGCTTGGGCGATAATCTTAGCAGGAATTTGGGCGGGGATCGTCGGTTTGCGTCCGGAGCGCCGGGCCTCAGTCAGACCGGGAGCTCGGTTCTTCATAAAGCGGGCTTCCCATTTGGTGACAACCGGGCGATTGACACCGACGAGCCTCGCGGACCGTTGCTGGCTGTGCCCTTCGGCGCGGGTGAGGATGATTCGCGCGCGCCTGACTTGCGTTGGGGTGCCTTGGCGCTTCTGATCAGGGTTTGAAGTTCCCGCAGTCGTGCGGGATCAATCGTCAGGATTCGAATTGGACGGGCCATAGGCACATTCATAAAGCCCGCTTGTTTTGAAAATCTAGTTCTAGCCCAGAACACTAGTCGGCAGGTGAGAGGATGGCCTCCGCAGACGCCCAACCCGAAAGCGCCGCCCCTTCTACGCGCGGGGCGGCGAAGGCGTCGCCGGCCAGCACGAGTGGAGGCGACTGGCTCACGACTACGCAGGGGAATTGATCGACGCGCATCGGCTTGCTGTAGCGCCAGCCGTGGACTTGGAACGTCGTGATCCCCGCGCCGAGCCATTGCGCGGCTGTGTTGAGCAGAGCGCGGGCGCTCTCATCCCGGTTTCGATCCCAATGCTCGAGGCTGAACGCATGCGTGGCGTGAATCGTCACGGCCGGCTCCGCGGAGATTCCTTTCAACTGATTGTCCGCGATCCAAGCGATAGGTCCGTCTGCGGGTGTGAAGCCTCCGGGAGGCGGGATGCGCGACGGACCAGCGAGCACGGCCATGATTGCGAGACAGCGCTCGTATTCGATGGCGGCAAGACGCGTCCTCATTTCCGGCGCGAGAATGATGCCTCCCGAGTCCAGTATCGCGAGCGATTGAGGCACGGGTGGCGTGAGCACCACGGCGTCGGCGGTGAAAGTGCGGCCGGTCGTGGTTTCCGCTCTCCATTGATCCCCGGCGCGGCGCAACGCTGCGACCGGCGTTTCCAAATGGAGATCGAGGCCAGCGGCGAGATGCTTAGCCACGGCGGACATCGCGGGTTTTCCGCGCCAGCGCGCGTGAACGTCCACGCCGCCCGCAAAACCGCGGCACCATTCCTTCATCGCCCCATTCTGCCGTCCCTGTTCCAGCACGGCGGCGAAGCGCGGGTCGCGCGTGGTGATGAATTGAGCCCCGTGGTCGAATGTTGCGCCATCGATCCGCCGGCTCGCCAGCCGTCCGCCGACACCGCGGCCTTTGTCGAGCACGAGCACGCGGCGGCCCGCCCGTCGCAATTCCCCCGCCGCGATCAACCCCGCAATCCCAGCGCCGATGACGAGCACGTCCGTGGTTTGTTTAGTCGCGTCCATTCAGCCCTTCATGCTGCAGTCTGTTCGTGCGGGAAGCAATGCTAGGCGCACAAATTTCGCGCGCACCGCGATGTTTCGCTCACTCCCTCCCCGTTGCTTGCAGCTCCGCCTCAAGGATTTCCGCGATGCGCGCCGGAGGACTGCGGTGCGCAGCGGAGCAATGACCCACTATGGTCGCGGCCTTGAACTCCGTCCTCATCCTTTTCTCCGCCCTTTCCTTCCTCGGCTACGGAGCGGCGTGCTTTTTGCCCGCGTATATGAAGCGGGAGTTCGAACGCTACCGCCTCGCCTCGCAGCGCAGCGCGCCCAGCCCGATCGACGCCGGCTGCGCCACGCGGTGGATCCAAACGGCGGCGATGAGCGCGATCGCCAGGCTCACCTTCTAAACACCGGCCACGCACATGAACCAAAACGGCAGGTCGTAGGCGGCGAGTTCCTCGCCCAGATTCTTCGCATCGCCGCCGCGAAACCGCGTCGCCTTGCCCAAGCGAAGCGTCCAGACGTTCAGGATGCCAAGGGCAATGACGAAATATTCCACGGCATGAAAGTAACCACTAGCGAAACCGCTGGAAACAGCTACTGTTCGCGCGGACAGATGGACTTGCAGCACAAACTCGAAATCCTCGCCGACGCGGCGAAATATGACGCCTCCTGTGCGAGCAGCGGGGCGGCGCGGAAGGATTCGCGCGGCAGTGCCGGCGTGGGCTCCACGGGTGGCGCGGGAATCTGCCATTCGTATGCGCCGGATGGTCGCTGCATTTCGCTGCTGAAGGTGCTGCTCACGAATGCGTGCCTTTACGACTGCCACTACTGTATCAATCGGCGCTCGAGCAATGTGCAGCGCGTGCGATTCACGCCGGATGAGGTGGTGCGGATCACCCTGGATTTCTACAAGCGGAACTACATCGAGGGGCTTTTCCTGAGCAGCGGCATCATCCGCAGCGCGGATTACACGATGGAGCTGGTCATCGCAGTGGCGCGGAAGCTGCGCGAGGAGCATCACTTTGGCGGCTATATCCACCTGAAGACGATCCCCGAGGCGTCGGCCGCGCTCATCGAAATGGCGGGGCGCTACGCGGACCGCATCAGCATCAATATCGAGCTGCCCACGCAGCAGGGACTCGCGAAACTCGCGCCGGAAAAAAACCTCTCACGCACGCAGGATGCTATGGGCCACATCCGCGGGAAAATTGACGAGCGCCATGCTGAGAAGCGCAAGCCGGATGCGCCTAAGCCGCCGCCTTTTGCGACCGGGCAGAGCACGCAGATGCTCGTGGGTGCGGATGATTCCACGGACGCGGTCATCCTGCGGCGCGCGGATGTGCTCTACGGCGAATACCGCCTGCGGCGCGTGTATTACTCGGGCTTCAGTCCCATTCCCGAGCCGTCGGCGTTGCTGCCCATCCAGCCACCGCCCCTGGTGCGCGAACACCGGCTCTATCAGGCGGACTGGCTGCTGCGCTTCTACGGCTTCAAGGTGGATGAGATCGCCAACGACGCCGCGCCGAATCTCGACTTGCAGCTCGACCCGAAGCTCGCGTGGGCGTTGCGCAACCGCACCGTTTTTCCCGCCGACATCAACAAGGCCTCGCGCGAAATTCTGCTCCGTGTGCCGGGACTCGGCGTTCGCAATGTGGAGCGCATCCTCGGCGCCCGTCGCTACACGCGGCTGCGGCTCGCCGACCTGCTGCGCCTGCGTGTGCCGATGAAAAAATTGCTGCCGTTCATCATCGCCGCGGACCACACGCCGGCGCGGCTCGGGCTCGATGACGATGCGCTGCGAGCCCGCTTTCTGCCGCCGCCGCGTCAGGCGGAACTGAACTTCGACGCGCCGCCGCCGCCGGTCCCCGGAGACATAGAATCCGTTCGCTCGGGCGAGCTGTAGCCATGCGCACTGTCGTCATCCAGCCGGTCTTCGTGGAATGGCGCAAAAGTGCGCGCGAACTCCTCGCGCTACGCGTGCCGCCCGAAGATGTGCTGTGGTCCGACGAAGCGCAGGAGCCCGGCCTTTTCGCCCCGACCGTCGATGCCTCCCCGCGCGCTGCGGTGCCGAAAGTGCCGCCCGCTTTTCTCGACTTGGCCCGCAGCGTCGCTGCACACTGCGACGCGCGGCGATGGGGCGTTCTCTACCGCGTGCTCTGGCGTCTCACGCACGGTGGCGAGCGCCATCTCCTCGCCGTGGCGACCGACAGAGACGTGCGGCAGCTTCAGCAGTGGTGCAAAGCCATTGGCCGCGACATTCACAAGATGCATGCCTTCGTCCGCTTCCGTCTCGTGGGCCGCGACGAGGCGACGGGTCGCGAGCAATTCGCGGCGTGGTTCGAGCCCGAGCACCGCATCGTGCATCTGGCCGCGGGCTTTTTTGAAAAGCGATTCGCCGGCATGGACTGGTCGATTCTTACGCCGCATGGATGCGCGCATTGGGACGGCAGCGTGCTGCATTTCACCCCCGGCGTCCCGCGCAGCGCCGCTCCGGATGACGACGCGCTTGACGACCTCTGGCGCACCTACTACCGCAGCATCTTCAATCCCGCGCGGCTCAAGGTGCGCGCGATGCAATCCGAGATGCCGAAGAAGTATTGGAAAAATCTGCCCGAAGCCACGCTCATTGCCGACCTGATTGCGAAGAGCAGCGGACGCGTGGAGAAAATGCTTCGCACCGAACTCCGCCCCGCCAAACCCGCGCCGAAAAATGCGTATCTCGATTCGCTCCGCGTCTTGAATACACCCGAGCGACCTCCGCCCGACGAGCCGCCGCAAACTCCGTGAAAGGCGTCAAGAAACAGCATCTCCCGGAGAAAATATGCGTCGCGTGCCGACGGCCTTTCACGTGGCGGAAAAAGTGGGAGCGCGTCTGGGATGAGGTGAGATTTTGCAGCGACCGCTGCCGGATGATGAAAGGGAAAGCCCGTTCGGACTGAACCTGTCGCACGCCCCTCAATGCCACTCTTTGAACGCTACATCGGCATCGACTACTCCGGCGCGGAGACCCCTACAAAGAGTCTGCCCGGCCTGCGACTATATGCAGCGACCCGTGAGCAACCCCCCGCCGAGATTCCGCCGCCGCCCAGCCCTCGCAAGTATTGGACGCGGCGCGGGCTCGCCGAGTGGCTCGCAAGCGAACTCCGCTCGGGGCCGCCCACGCTCGTCGGCATCGACCATGCGTTTTCATTCCCGCTGCGCTACTTTGAAGCCCACCGGCTCGCGCCCGACTGGCTGGCATTCCTCGATGACTTCCAGCGCCACTGGCCGACCGACGAGGACGACATGTATGTTGATCTCATCCGCGACGGTTCGCGCGGATGCGGGGCCAAGCGCGCCGGCAGCTCGCGATGGCGGCGGCTTGCGGAGGAGCGATGCCGGGCGAAGTCGGTCTTTCACTTCGATGTGCAGGGCAGCGTCGCAAAGTCCACGCACGCCGGGCTGCCTTGGCTGCGTTTACTCCGCGCGGAACTCGGGGAGCGCGTGCATTTTTGGCCGTTCGACGGCTGGGTCCCGCCGCCAGGCCGTTCCGTGGCCGCCGAAATTTACCCAGCGCTATGGAGCCGGACATTTCCGACCGAAGGCCGCAATACCCACCAGCACGATGCTTACAGTGCTGCGCGCTGGATGCAGCAGAGCGATACCGCCGGCAAGCTGGGCGAGCACTTTGAGCCGCGACTCACGTCGACCGAGCGCACGCAGGCTTCGGTGGAAGGCTGGATTCTCGGCCTCGGTTAGTCGCTCTCCGCATCGAGGACGCTGCTTTCATGCGACGGTGAGCGTGAGAACGATATCGAGTGCGGCGAGTTGTTCTGCCAGGTGCGGGACGAGGCTGCCCACCGGGCCGACGTGGGGCGCGAAGGTCACGACTTCCGTGAGTTGCTGCGAGCGCGCACACGCTATGATGCCCGCGCCGGTGCCGTCTGCGTCGGTGAGCGCGGCCCGACATCGGTAAGTGGGCCGCGGTCCGCCCGACGCCATCGGCGAGAGCTGTGCGCAGCGCGCGGATGCGATTTTACCGAGGCGGTAACGCTCACGATAAGTCCGCTCGCTCGTGAATGCGGCCACCGAAGAGGGCGCTGCTCCGCAAGCGGTCCCACCTCCGGTGCTAGGTCCTCTGCGTGCAGCCATATTGCACGGACAAGAGAAACAAGTCCACTCCGGCGCATGTGATACCGGCGTGGAGAAGCGGGCGGAGACTGTGGCGTTGGAACGGAAGATTGACTGGCAGATCGCGGGCAAACGCAACGTGATCAAGGCCATGGCCGAAGGCGCGGAGAAGGAAGTATTGAGGGCCGTCGAGAAAGCCAAAGCCTCGGTGCGCGCGTTTGTGGAACATCCTTTGCACATCGTGAAGAATCTGTTTCGGCATCGGAAGGTGCGGTATCGGGGACTGACCAGGAACAGGCATAAACTTTACACCCTGTTTGGACTGGCCAACGTGGTCATCGGCAGCCGAACCGCCACGCCATAAAAAATGAATCAACCCGGTTGAAGGAGTGAAAAACAGCGGCCAAACACCGCCGCCAAACCGGAACCAACCCGTCAATCCGAGCAGCCGGACGTGTTTTGAGGCCGGTTAAGGGGCATAAGACATCAGTCATCCTTGAGATTTGAAAACGTCGCTTTATTCAGCGTTTCCTTGGAGCGTGAAGGCAAGGATAAGATTTTCTTGGACACCTTGCCGGGCAAATTCACGGTCACACGAACGGGAGCTTGAACCCATTGCGGACGCGGTTGCTTTTCTGATCCGCCAACGGAGCGACCCACGCCTCGCAGATGGCTGCGCGGGCCGTCTCAATGCCTGCCTTCGGGCAGACGGCTCAGCCTGTGCCGCTGATACCGAAGTCGTCACTGACGCTGACCTTAATGAAGATGCCGCCCAGCTTATGGCGATGAATACGTGTCGAGGCGGTTTCCTTTTAACTGCAACACCATCCGGTGTCGAATGGCTACGAAAAGTCCGTGTTTCGGGTGCGTTTATGTTTGCATCCGTATCCCGTTTGTTCTACCAAGATTACGTTGATGCAGCTCTTGCTTGTCCTCCCCTGGGAACGCTAATCCTGCTTGAGCCGATATTAACCATTCCTTAATTGCAGAGGCGAACCATGAAAAACAAAAGCATCATCTTTCTTGCGCTGCTCGGCGCGCTTTTCTTGACCCCCATCGCCCAAGCTGCGTTGCCCGGCGTTGCCACGTTGGTGGCCACCAACATCACCGCCACCACGGCCACACTTCAGGGCTCGGTCAATCCCAGCGGCGCTGCCAGTGGCGCCTGGTTCGCCTACGGCCTGACGCCTGATCTGGCGATTGTTGGAATCATCCCCAATCCTAGTTTTGAGTCCGACACCTTCACGACTTTCCCGGGTTACGCCAGGGACAATGGCGGTGTCATAGCCGGATGGGTTCTCTCGGATCCCGCCAGCGTGGGGCTGAACCCGGCTGGCGAGAGTCCCTTTGCCGACAACGGCGCCATCCCGGAGGGGGCCAATGTTGCGTTCATTCAAAGCATGGATAATTCCTTGAATACCCTCTCCACCATCCTGACCAATCTGACGCCCAATGGCATTTACGAGCTGAGCTTCCGCGCCAATTGCCGATCTGGATACGGCACCCCCAATCCCACATGGCAGTTGAGCGTCCAAGCTGCGACTTCCTTCACCACGTCGCCGGCGGTTGGCGGAAACAACGGTTACTATACGAACTTCGGGATTTTTACCGCCTCCCTGGGGACGACGGCAAATCTTCTTCTGGGTAACCAAACCGCCGAGGACTCCACGATTTTGCTGGATGCGTTCTCTATCAATCAGGCCACGGGCGGCATTAATCTGGGCAACGGCTCTGCAAATCTGATCGCGACCAACCAGCTCACCGGGCTGACGCCGGCCACCACGTATTATTATCGCCTTGAGGCCACGAACAGCTCGGGACGCACTCTGGGAACGATTCTGAGTTTCACTACCGCGGTTGCCGTGCCGTCGGTAGTCACCCAACCCGCGACGAGTGTTAACCCCACCAATGCCATCCTCAATGGCGTGGTGGGCCCGAACGGCGCGGCCACCCAGGTCTGGTTCAATTACGGCACCACCACCAACTACGGCAGCATGACGGCCACTGCTATTCTGCCAGCCTCGACGGCAACATTTTCGGTCAGCAATCTGGTTCTCGGCCTGACGCCCGGGAAAGTTTACCACTATCGGGTGGTGGCGGCTAATAACGCGGTGACGAATTTCGGCAGTGACCTGACCTTTTTCAGCTTGCTGGCAGCACCCCAGGTCGCGTTGCCCACCTTGGCCCTGATCGGATCGGCAAGGATGACTAATGAGTGCCACAGCCCTTATAGCGAACAGGGTGTGGGCGCGACAAGTGCTCTGACCGCGGGTAGTGCTCACACTCTAACGCTACAGGTCGACGGAACCATCGCTGCGTGGGGAGATAATACCTCAGGCCAGTTGAACATCCCCGCCGGGTTGAAAAACGTCGTTGCCCTTGCCGCTGGCCAGTTGCACAGTTTGGCTCTGAGGAGCGACGGGACGATCGCCGCGTGGGGAAATAACACCTATGGCCAATTGAACATTCCAACCGGGTTAAGCAACGTGGTGGCTATCGCCGGAGGTTATTTTCACAGTCTGGCTCTGCGGAACGACGGGACGGTCGCTGCGTGGGGATACAATGTCGATGGCGAGACGACCATCCCCGCCGGATTAAGCAATGTGGTGGCTATAGCTGGAGGTCGCTACTACAGCCTGGCGCTGCGTAGCGACGGGACGGTTATCGCGTGGGGAGATAATACCCTCAAATTGAACATCCCCGCCGGGTTGAGCAATGTGGTGGCTATCGCCGGAGGTGCATTCCACTGTCTCGCGTTGCGGAGCGACGGGACGGTTATCGCGTGGGGAAATAATAGCTCTGGCCAGTTGACCATCCCCGCCGGGTTGAGCAACGTGGTGGCTATCGACGGAGGTGGCTATCACAGTCTGGCGCTGCGGAGCGACGGGACGGTTATTGCGTGGGGAGATAATGGCTCAGGCCAGTTGAACATGCCCCCCGGGTTGAGCAACGTGGTGGCTATCGCGGGAGGCGATGCTTACAGTCTGGCGCTGCGGAGCGATGGGACGATGGCCGCGTGGGGGAATAATATCTATGGCCAGAGGACTATTCCTACCAGTATTTCTTTGCACTGCACAATCAGCGGCAGCCTGAACATCGACACTCCAGGTATCTACGTGTTGAGCTACAGCGCCACCAATTTTCTGGGGGCCAGCACCATCACCAACACCCGCACCGTGGTAGTGACAGACACCCTTCCGCCGGTGATTACCCTGCTGGGAGCAAGTTCGCTGACTACTCCGCTGAATGCGCCATTCATCGATCCCGGCGCAACGGCGCTGGACGCCTGTGGGGGTAGTTTTGCCATCATTACCAACAGCACGGTCAATGCGGCTCAGCCGGGCACCTATACCGTGACCTACCGTTCCACGGACAGCTATGGCAACACCGCCACCAACACCCGCACCGTGGTGGTGGCGACAGTGCCTGCCATTTCCGGTCTTGGCGCCTTGGTCATCGCCAGAAACGGAGTGACCGGTATTCGCACCGTCACCCTGGCCGCTCTGGTAAACCCGAACGGTCTGGACACGACTGTAAATTTCCAATACGGCCTGAGCCTGGCCTATGGTGGAACAAACAACGCGCCAGCGTTGCCAGCCAGCTTTAGTCAGAGCAACGAGACGTTCAGTTGGGACCTAAGTGCGGGCCTCACCTACCACTGGCGGCTAGTGGCGTCGAACAGTTTGGGCACGAGCATTTCGCCAGACCAGACCTTCAACACCGACACGCCTGGCGGCGGCCTCCCCGGCGACCTGAACGGGGACGGCGTGGTGAGCCAGTCCGAGCTGGAAGCGGTGTATGCCAGCTACGTGACCAACAGCCCGTGGCTTTATATGACCAATGTGGCGGGCCTCGGCGGGACAAACGTGAGCTTCACGCTCCCCAACTCCGTCGCCGGCGCCTACACGGTCCAATACAGCACCAATCTGGTAAACTGGCTTCCTCTCGGCCCGGCTATACCACGCCACCTCTTCACCGACACCAACGCGCCGACCGTGCCTCAGCGTTATTACCGCTTGAGTTATCCGTGATTGGTGAAACCAAATAAACGACCCAACATTCTCAAGTCCCCTGTGTGCTGAACGTCTCAGCGTTTCAGCCAAGAACGAATGACGATTCAGCCCCTGCGCAAAAAGGCACTCGAATCTTTGTTTTTCAGGGCTTGTTTGGGGTGGAAGGGTTACTGCCTATGCGTCTGCCGATCAATCGGTAGAGCAGGGCGGCAGCCAAGCCGATCAAGCCGAGTTGTAAGAGTTTCACAAAGGCGTGATCGACCAGAGCCTTTCCGCTCGTTTGCGCCGCTTGCAAGGCGGGGGTCATTTGCCCCGCCAATCGTGAAAGATTGGTCGAGGCGAGGGTTTGATTGAAGGTGAGTAGCAGCTCGTTGAGTTGCCCCGCCGCGGATTCCAACCTAAGTGCGGTTTCCCCGTAATCACGTATCCGGAAAGGTTCTGTATTGGTGGTGGTGCTGGAGGACCGGTTTGTCTCCCCGACTCCGAACCGCTGCATCAGGAGGTCGAAGGTTGTCAGGGTGGTGTTTAAGGAGGCCGACATCAGGGAGCCGGTGCTAAGAGTCTGACGAACCTCGGTGGCAAGAGGGGTGAGTTTTTGTTCTTGGGATTGGAGGGCCTTGAAGATTTCCTGCCGCTCGGCGCTGAGCTGGGCGGGCAGCTGCTCCGCAGTCCGGGTGAATCGCTCAAATGAGGCGGTGAGTTGGGTGGAGTTGGTGACGAGTTGAGCGATGGCAGGGAGGTCGGTTGCGTCGAGGCTGAGCAGCTCGGTTTGCCAGCGCAGGAGCTGGGGCAGCTTTTGTGAAACATAGAGCGCCCGTTCGCCAAAAAGCCGGGTCAACGCCACTTCGTGGGTGGCAGGGTCCAAAGCGGACAGTGGATCGAGCTTGAGCAGATCCAAGACGCCGCCGGGTTTTTGGGATTTGGTTGGGCTGGATTGGGCTAATTGCCAGGCCAGCCCCGTGGCACGGGCTTCAATCACGCCTTGGGGCAGGGGATTCTGGTGGTGCCAGGCTTCAATGGCTGCGCGCAATTCCGACAGCTGCTCCGGGGTAAGCAGGCGCTTGGTCAAATCCCACAGGCTTGTCTCCGTGTCGTGCAACCCCAGGAGCAGCGGCTCCGAGGACGCGCCGAAAACCTTCGGTCCCCAGTATTCCTCCAGGCCTTTCCGTGTCATCGTCACAAACACCGTCATGTCCAGCAGGTTGCCCACGGAATTGGGACCGGAAACCATGGAGAGAGTCTGGGAATTCAACGCCGTTTTCCAATGCAACACCTCGGCGCGGGTCGGTTCATTTGTCCCGCGCCGCAGATGGTTCACCGCTACTGTGGCTCGGTATGTGAACTCATCGGCCAGTCGCAGCAGTTGTTGCTGCAGGGCGACTGGATCCAGAGAGGGCGGTTCTGATTTTGCGGTGGTGACTGTCTGCAGCGCTCTTGAGGGCGCTTGGGAGACTCCTTTGATCACCTGGCAGCCTTGCATGAGCGGGCAGAGCAATGCGGCCAATGCCAAGCTCCACCAAGCACAGATCTGGAAGCGGGCCTCAAAGAGTTTGCTCCGCCGGTTCCGGGGTGGACAGACTGGGGTCGGATTAAGGGGCATGAATCGGTTGCTCCTTGGGTTGGTAGGGGATCGGAGGACTTGCTTTGGAGGTGATCCTGAACAGCCACGATTCCTGGCTTGTGCGTTTGGTGACCCGCCCGTAATGACCTTTGAGCGTAGGTCCCGGCCGGTGTTCTTTGCGCTCGATCAGGGTGCTGCCTTGCGGGGTTAGGACGACTTCCACTGGGGTGATCATGCCGTTGAGGACATCGACCTCCAAGTCGTCCGGGCCGAGAACGGGTCGATTTAGAAAAGTGATTCTCAGGCGATAATGGCCTGGAGGAAAGCCCAGGCGCAACACCCCTCCCGCGGGAGGTGCGAATTTTGAGAAAATCGGGCGGAAATCCCCCCGCGGCTTTTCGAACACGCTCACTTGCCAGCTCAACCCGCTCGTCCCTCCCGCTCGGAAATCAACATAGCCCGTGCCGGCCCGGGCCCGGGCCGGGTTCACATCCCGTGTGCTGCAACCAGCCACCCCCATTGCCAGCAGTGACAAAATCCAAATTATCCGCATCGAAGTTTCTTTTTTCATCCGGGTCTCGTGTGATTGAGCTTAGGCGGGGAGGCTCCCCGGTTGCAATCCCGGATCGGCGGTGGAGCTAAGCCCGAGTGGCAAAGGTTTTCGGTCCGGCATTTTTTGATTTGGGGTGCAAATAGACTTTGCTTGGCAGTGTTTGCCAGCCATGATTTGGACTTGACCCAGACAATGAAGCATAAAACAACCAGCTTATGTTTCTTTTTCCCCGGATTTTTAATCCTGCTGCTTGTTTTGTTGCCAGAAGCCAGGGCCGGGCTGGCCCCCGGTGAAGTGGAGTTTTTTGAGGACAGAATCCGGCCGGTGCTGGCGCAGGATTGCTACGAGTGCCATCGAACCGAGGGCAAGCGCAAGGGGGGGCTCGCCCTGGATTGCCGGACCGCACTGCTGGAGGGCGGTGATTCCGGGAAAGCCGTGGACACAAACAATCCAGCCAAGAGCCTGCTGCTCAGGGCAATCCGCCATGAGATCAAGGACCTTCAGATGCCCAAGGCCCGGGCCAAGCTTGATGCTTCGGTCACGGCGGACTTTGAAAAATGGATTCGCATGGGCGCGCCGGATCCTCGGGACGCCCCGCCGACCCGGCTCCAAACGGCCGCCGACACGGATTGGGATGCGGTGATGAAACGGCGCAAGAATTGGTGGAGTTTTCAGCCGATCAACAAACGGGCTTTGACGAATCTGCCCCCGGCGACCGGATTCAGTCATCCCGTCGACCGTTTTCTGGCCGATAAACTGAGCGCATCGCGCTTGTCCCGAGCCGGCAGGGCCGACAGGCAAACCTTGATCCGGCGATTGAGTTACGCGTTGCGCGGATTGCCGCCATCGACGGCGGAGACTGAAGCCTTTGTGCAGGACACAGGCGAGGGCTCTTACAAGCGGTTGGTCGCTTCCTACCTTGCCTCGCCCCGGTTCGGCGAACAGTGGGCCAGGCATTGGATGGATTGGGTTCGCTATGCCGATTCCCATGGGAGCGAGGGGGATCCGATGATTCCTTACGCGTGGCGTTACCGCGATTATTTGATCCGGGCCTTGAACGCCGACGTGCCCTACGACCAGTTGGTTCGCGAACATCTTGCCGGGGATCTGCTGCCGAATCCACGGATCAATCCAGAATTAGGGTTGAACGAATCGGCTCTGGGCATTGGGCATCTGCGCATGGTGTTTCACGGGTTCGCCCCCACGGATGCGCTCGACGAACAAGTCCGCTTCACTGACGATCAAATCGGCACCGTGTCGAAGGCCTTTTTGGGCCTGACGATTTCGTGCGCCCGCTGCCACAATCACAAGTTCGATCCGATCAGTCAGAAGGATTATTATGGGTGGTATGGGGTTTTTGTATCATGCCCGCCCGCAACGGTTGTCGTGGACGCTCCCGGCGCCGAAAAGTCCGGGCGCAGGGCCGGCCTCTTGCAGCTCAAAACCGAAATCAAAGCCGGTCTGGCCGATGCGTGGGTGCGGGATGCGGCAGCTTTGGCAAACAGACTTGCGCACCCTGAGGAGATCCTGGAAAAAAGCATGCAGGCGGCCAAGGATGAGTATTCGCTGTTGCATCCCTTTTTCATCCTTCACCAAAGAGGTGATCCGCTCAATTTGATTGAAAGCAAACTGGCAGCCTGGCGCACGGCCATTGGGGCCTCCGCTCAAACGAGCCGGAATTTTGTCAGGAAATGGGATTTTTCCAACCCTGCCGATTATTCGAGCTGGCGTCACGATGGTCCGGGACTGGGCGCAACCACCAAGGCGGGCGATATCTCGATTGCGGCCGGTGGCCAGAGCGTCGTGGCAGGCGTTTATCCCTCCGGGGTTTATTCGCATCTGACCTCGACCAAGGATCGCGGGGTGCTGCTCTCACCCAAATTGAAGCTGGATGGGAAATATGATCTGTGGCTGCGCGTGGCCGGCGAAGGCGGAGCAGCCGCCCGCTATGTGGTGCAGAATTATCCCCGCAATGGCACCGTCTTTCCTGTCACAGGGCTTTCGGGGGGGCAGTGGAAGTGGGTCAGGCACGGATTGGAATACTGGCAGGGGGATCAAATTCACGTTGAACTGGCGACGGCTGCGGACCAGCCAGTGATGGCGGACACCGATGCCGTCCGCTCCTGGTTTGGGGTTTCGTCGGTGCTGATCACGCGTGCGGGTGAGTCCGGTCCGCAAGAGGTGCGGCCTTTGGCCTCATTGCTTGGGCCTGCATTGAAAAAAGAGGGGGGCATAAATGCGATGGAACTTGCGGAGGTTTACGCGAGTCTGGCCAAGGCCGCCATTCACTCGTGGCGGGAGGGTGTCATGACAGATGATCAGGCTTTGTTTCTTGATCAATTGCTCAAGGCGGGCCTGTTGCGAAATCAATTGGGCGAACTCGCACCCCTTAAACCGCTCGTCGCGGCCTACCGCGCTGAGGAAAGCGCTCTTCGATCGCCGACCCGGGCCCAAGGCGTCATCGAAACTGCGCCGGTTGACCAGCCGCTCTTTATCCGGGGCGATCATAAACATCCAAGTGATCCTGTGCCGCGCCGGTTTCTGGATGCCATTGACGCATCCCCGTATCCCGCGACCGGGAGCGGACGCCGGCAACTGGCGGAGGACTTTTTGCGTGCGGATAATCCCCTCACAGCCCGGGTCATTGTCAACCGAGTCTGGCATCATCTCTTCGGCCGCGGGATTGTGGCCACACCGGACAATTTCGGGCGAATGGGGCTGGAACCATCGCATCCGGAGTTGCTCGATCACCTGGCCGGATGGTTTGTCGATCACGGTTACTCCATCAAGAGGTTGATTGAGTATCTTGTCACGACGGAGACTTGGCAGATGTCGAGTGAAGCTTCCGCGGAAGCCCTTGCAAAAGATCCTGACAACATCCTGCTTTCCCATTTCAGCGTGCGCCGGCTCGAAGCCGAATCCATCCGCGATGCGCTCCTGAGCGTGGCGGGCCGGCTGCAGACCGACGAGATGTATGGACCGGCGGTCACGGGGAAAACCCCGCGCCGGAGTGTTTATCTGCGCGTGAAGCGCAACGATCTGGACCCGTTTTTGTCGGTTTTCGACGCGCCTGCTCCTGCCAGCGCCGTTGGAAAGCGCGACGTCACGAGTGTTCCCGGACAATCCCTCACACTGTTAAACGATCCATTTGTCATCGGGCTGGCGGAGCATTGGGCGGAGCGGATGCGGAGCGATCCCGGGCTGGGCGACACCGCGCGCCGTGTCGGCCACATGTTTCAAGAGGCTCTGGGGCGAAAGCCCGCAGCAGCCGAATCCAAGCGGGCGCGGAAATTTTTAAGTGCGAGCGCATCGCGGCGCGCCCGGATGCTGGCTGAAGGTCAGCAATTAGAAGCCACCATCCATCAGGCTTCAGCGCGCCTCGCAACCTTGAGGTCGAATGCGGTCTCCCGTGTTCTTTCCGAACGCAAAAGCAAGGGTATCCAGCCCGTGAATCTTTCCCAGCCATTGTATGCTTGGGATTTCAAAAAGGCTTTGAACCCTCAGGGCTCATTGGAAACCAGAGCTTTCGGAAAGGCCCAGGTCGCCAACGGCTCCCTTCTGCTGGATGGAAAGAGCGGCTACCTGGCCTCCGTGCCGCTTACTAAGACCATCAAAGCCAAAACGATGGAGGTCTTGGTTCAGCTGGCCAATCTGGACCAGCAGGGCGGTGGAGTTATGACGCTGCAAAACAGCGACGGTGGTGTTTTTGATTCGATCGTTTTTGCTGAAAAACAACCGCAGCATTGGCTGGCGGGCAGCGACATGTTCCACCGCACCCGGGATTTTGAGGGCGCGCCCGACACCGAAGCCGTGCGTTCGCCGGTGCACATGGTCATCGTCTACGGCGAGGACGGGACAATCACCGGCTATCGCAACGGCAAGACCTACGGGAAATCTTACAAGAGCGACGGCCCGGTCACATTCGAAGCGGGTAAATCCCAGGTGCTCTTCGGCAACCGACATGGTGAGCCGGGTGCAAACAAGAATCTGGCGGGCAGGATTTACAGTGCGCGGCTCTATGACCGCGCCTTGAGCGCCCCGGAAGTTGAAGCCTTGGCCTGGGGCGAATTGCATGTCATCTCAGACCAGGATTTGGTTGCCGGCATGCCCAAGTTCGAGCGGGCCAACTATGCAAGCTTGAACAAGGACTTGACGCAGGCCGATGCGCGCTTGAAATCTTTGAATCAGTCGGCGGGTTTGTCCACTGAATGGGCCGACCTTGCTCATGCCATGTTCAACGTGAAGGAATTCATTTTCATCCGATGACGCCTGCGCATTGTCGAATCGAAGCCCGGATGAGCGCGTTGAAACCACGCTGCGCCAAAGGTCTGTCGCACCGTCTTCTGCTTCATACGATTGGGGGGGAAGGTGGGCGCCTGGCCGGGTGTTTTTTGGTTTTCCAATAATGGTTTCGGCTCTTTTATCATGAAACAAATGATCACCCGCCGCGAGATGCTCCAGCGTTGTTCCACGGGGTTCGGCATGTTGGCGTTGGCCGGACTGATGCCGCAGAACCTCTTGGGCGCCTTGCGCCGACCTGCGCCGGACTTCAAGCCGCGCGCCAAGAACGTGATCTTTTGCTACATGTCCGGCGGCGTCTCGCATATCGACTCCTTCGACCCCAAGCCGATGCTCAAAAAACTCGCCGGGCAGGCGATGCCGGTGAAGGTGGAGCGGACGATGTTTGACAACAACGGCCAGATTTTCGCCAGCCCGTTCGAGTTCAATCAGCATGGCAAGAGCGGCATCCCAATCAGTTCGATGTTTCCGAAGATCGCCCGATGGTGCGCCGACGATCTGGCCGTGATCCGTTCGATGACGTCCAAGGTGAACGAGCATGCCCAGGCGAATTATTTTTTTCACACCGGGTTTCCAGTGATGGGGTATCCCAGCGCCGGAGCCTGGGTGAACTACGGACTGGGCTCGGTGAACCAAAACCTGCCCGGCTTCGTGGTGCTGCAAAGCGGCGGTGCGGCCGTGCCGCACGGAGGGGTGGGTTTGTTCAGCAGCGGATTCCTTCCCGCCCAGCATCAGGCTTCTGTCCTGACGGCCGATGCCCGCGAGCCGGTGCCGAACGTCACCCCCAAGGAAGCCGGTGCCATGCAGAGAGCCAGGCTCGATTTCGTCCGGGATTTGGACACGGATTTCGCCAGCCGCAACGCACAGGTGGAGGCGGCGGTGAAAAATTACGAGACCGCTTATCGCATGCAATCCGCCGTGCCGGACCTGGTGGATGTTTCCGGTGAAACGGCCGCCACTCGCACCCTCTACGGCATCGACGATCTGCACCCTCAAAAGGCGGCTTATGCCAGGCAGTGCCTGCTGGCACGCCGCCTGGTGGAACGCGGCGTCCGATTTGTTGAACTAAGCTGCTTGACCCAGGACATTGGGGCGGGGGGCGCGCCCAATCCTTGGGACCAGCACGGCGATCTGGAAAAAGGTCACGGCGCCATGGCCAACCAGGTTGATCAACCCATTGCGGCGCTACTTCAGGATTTGAAACAACGCGGATTGCTTGACGAGACGCTGGTGATCTGGGCGGGGGAATTCGGGCGCACGCCCTTTTCCCAGGGCAGCAATGGGCGCGACCACAATCCCTACGGATTCTCGGTCTGGCTGGCTGGCGGCGGTGTGAAAGGCGGCACCATCTACGGCGCAACGGACGATCTCGGGTATCATGCCGTGGACAAGATCACCACTGTTTACGATCTCTGGGCGACGGTTCTGCATCTGATGGGGCTGAATCACGAGAACCTGACCTACCTCTCCGGCGGCCGGAATTTCCGACTCACCGATGTGTTTGGAAATGTGATTAAAGACATTATCGCCTGACCCGCAGCGCCAGCGTTCATGCTCTGCAAGGTCTGAGCGCCGTGAAAGCGCCCGGGAAAAAGTTGGGAAAGGCGAAGAAGAAATGGGTGGTGGGTTGGAGTTGAAACCATCCAGATCGGGCCTCAGCAGGGTGGTGTTCGCGCGGCTCCAACCCCCTCATTTTTCTGGACGGTGATCAACCGGAGGATTAGTTGCAGAGCCGGTTTCGGCGTCCGTCCTGTTGTCGCCAGTCAGGCCACGATGGTGTGATTCAGTGGTGCGGCATTTTCTGACGGTCGGTTTTGCCGGGCTTTTACTCTGGCAGCACTCAGGAATTCTTTGAGCCGGCAGTTGAATTCCGGGGCGCAGCGCTGGCTGAGCTGTAGCACCACCGGGAGGTGTCGTATCCGCACCTCCGTTCTGCCTCGCCCGTCTTTCTGCACTGAGACTAGAAAGTCCAGATTGATGATGGACTGGCGGTGGATGCGCACGAACTGCGAGCCGGGCAGTTCCTCGATCCATTGCTTGAGGGGTTTTCGGAAGAGCATTTTCTGATCAGCGCCCCAGAAGACCTGTGAATATTCGCCTTCCGACACGACGGCTTTCAACTCGGAAAACTTCACCAGTTGGATCTTTTTCTGGCTTGCGGCCAGAAAGGAGGGATTGTTGGTCTGGTCGCTGCGGTCTTTGTTCTGATGCGGGGCGGGATGCAAGCGCAATGCAAGCCCGTTTTCCGTGCTTTCTTTAAGGTGTTTCCTGTTCAGGGCCAGATTCTCCAGCCACTGCAAGCCGGCCTTTTCGCTGCCTAATTCCCCCGCGACCATGGAGAGAACCTCAAGGAGCTTTTTGACGGTCTCCGACCTCCGCCATTCTTCTGTGTCCCGTTTTGTGAGGCTCGCTGTCGCCGTGCCCAGAAGCTCGCCTAAGCGTGCGGAGGCGGAGATCAACTTGTCATCCTTCCGCTTGGCGGCGGCCGGTTCGCCCTGGCCAATTCCGGATTCCAAGTCCACCGGTATTTTTGAAGGAGGTGTCTTTGATTTCATATTTATAATCAGCCGCAGATCCCGCCAACCCGCCGTCGGTCCTCGGGATCCTCGACTGGGGATCTGGATCGTTTCGTTTGTGCCGCTTTTCGCAAGAGCCTCAATTTGGCCTTTGCCCGTTTTCCAGCCTCCACCTTAACCCATGGGATTGTTCATGATAGATGCCACTTCTACGTAATCCGCCTCGGTAGTTTTATGGAGGCCGCCGTATCGCATTTAGTGATGAGCAGGCATCTGTGATCCGTAAATCCCTCGTGTTAATTGAGGGCGCAACGGACGTCCTCGCGTCATTGAAACTTAATTCAGGGTGATGCTTTATCCCGGTCGGTGTGGGCGGTCAGGCCGAACTGCCAAGGATGTGGCTGATGTCCGTTGTCTGAGTTAGTCGCCGGTCGGCAGGTCGGGATTGCCGGGAATGCAAACGCCGCGCCTCAGGAGGGCGGACAACTACGGGCGGCGAAAAAGGGTGGAACCAGAACGCACTGCTGCCTCAGGACTGACGTTTCTCATTCGGATCGTTCGCCTACTTCCCGGGGGGGCTGCCAGTGCGGAAGTGCAGGGGTTGATTGAGAAAATATGCTTTGCGATCCATGCCTGCTGCACTACGCTAAATTTTCATTTATATGTGGAAGATTGATCGGCACGATCGCGGGCTGCGCAGGTTGCGCCATGCCATTTAGCCCGACAGACGACCGTGCTTTGAAAGCTTCACTTATCCGGGGCGATAACCGTCAAGAAAGCATGCGAAAAATATTGTTGGTTGAGGATAACGAAATGAACCGGGACATGCTCTCGCGCCGCTTGGAGCGGCGCGGCTTCCAGGTGTTGATCGCCGTGGACGGGGGGCAGGGGGTCGCGATGGCGCGGTCGGATCTTCCCGAACTCATCTTGATGGATATGAGCCTGCCGGTCATAGACGGTTGGGAGGCCACGCGGATGCTCAAAGCGGATGCGGCCACGCGGGGAATTCCTGTGATAGGCCTGACGGCTCATGCCATGGCGGGCGACCGGGAAAAGTGCCTGGAAGCGGGCTGTGACGATTACGACACCAAGCCCGTCGAGCTGGTGCGGCTTTTGGAGAAAATCAACGTCCTGCTTGCCAGCAGCCCCGCACCGTGAGCAACCCCGTTTCCAGTCCCGATGGTCTGGCGCAATTGCGGCATGACCTGCGCACGCCGGTCAACCAGATCATTGGCTACAGCGAGATGCTTGAGGAGGATGCCGAGGCGTCCGGGCACAGCCCCTACGTTTCCGATCTGCGTAAGATCCAGTTTGCCGCGCGCACTCTGCTCGGCTTGGTTGACACCCGGCTTGATGCCGGGGTTCTCGGAGGTTTTGCCCCCGTTCCGACGAAACCGGCGCAGGCCCACGAGCGCGTTCAATCTCCTTTCGCCAAAAGCGCCGACGGTGAGAATGAGAGTGTTCGGATGGCGGGCCGGGTGCTGGCAGTGGATGACAATGAAAACAACCGCGACGTCCTGACCCGGCGTTTGCAGCGTCACGGGCTGACGGTGGAGAGTGCCGCCGACGGACTGCAGGCGCTGGCCTTGGTGCGCGCCCGGTCTTTCGATCTGGTGTTGCTGGACATTATGATGCCGGAACTTGACGGCTACAGTGTGTTGCAGCAGATGAAAGCCGATCCCCTGACGCGCCACATTCCGGTCATCATGATTTCCGCGCTGGATGAGTTGGATGGCGTGGTTCGATGCATTGAGGCGGGTGCCGAGGATTATCTGCCCAAGCCCTTCAATCCTACCTTGCTGCGCGCCCGTATCAGCGCCTGCCTGGAAAAGAAGTCCCTTCGGGATGCGGAGCAGAGGCATCTGCAGTTGATCGAGGAGACCAAGCGCCGCTTGGACGAGGAGCTGGCGGAGGCGGCGCACTATGTCCGCTCAATTTTTCCTCCCCCCACCTCGGCTCCGCTGGCCATCGACTGGAAATATGAGCCGTCAACCGAGTTGGGCGGGGACGCGTTCGGCTACCACTGGATTGACGCCGATCATTTTGCCGTTTATTTGCTGGACGTTTGCGGCCATGGCGTCGGGGCGTCACTGCTCTCGGTCACGGCCATCAACGTCCTCCGTTCCGGTTCGTTGCCCGCCACCGATTTCCGCAATCCGGGCGCGGTCTTGTCCGCCCTGAACAATGCCTTCCAGATGGAGCGGCAGAACAACATGTATTTCACCTTGTGGTATGGGGTCTATCATGCCCCTAGCCGCACGCTCCATCACGCCAGTGGCGGCCATCCCCCCTCGCTCCTGCTTGCGCCCGATGCCACCGGGGCGTTTGCCAGCCAGCGTCTGATTTCCCCGGGCCTGATCATCGGGGCGATGGAGGACGTGGTTTATGTGGCGCAGTCATGCATCGTGCCGCCCGGGGCGCACTTGATGGTTCTCTGCGACGGGTGTTATGAGGTGGCGGACGCGGAGGGCGAGATGCTGGATTTTGACGAGTTTGAGAAATTCATGCAGCTCAACGGGATCCGGCCTGACGGTTTGGATCAGCTCTTTCAGTGGTTGAGAGTGCGCCACGGCGAGGGCCCGTTGGATGACGATTTTTCAATGGTGCGAATCCAGTTTTGAGCATGAACGATCTCTTTGTTCTTCAAGTCCGAAATGACCTTGCGGCGCTGCCCGCCGCGTGCGAGGCGCTGAGCCAATGGCTGGCTCAGAGGGATGTCCCCCCGGCCGCCGACTATCTGGCCAATCTGGCCCTTGAGGAACTCGTCACAAACTGTATTAAATACGGATACGACGATGCTCTCGAGCACACCATCGAAGTCGAGGTGAAGCTTTCCGACACCGAAATGGTTTTCACGTTGGCGGACGACGGGCACGCCTTCAATCCGCTGGACTTGCCCGAGCCGGACCTCAATCTTCCGGTGGGGGAGCGATCCATTGGAGGATTGGGGATTCATCTGCTCCGCAAAATGTCCAGCCGGGTGGAGTATTCCCGCGAGCAGGGAAAGAACCGGGTGTCGCTTTATAAAACCTTGGGAAGCTGAAATCCCACTTTGAATCAATTTTTATGAATCTTGTGTTTAACGAACTGTCGGACGGAATCCGGGTGATTGGCCTGGGTGGAAGTCTCGATCTGGCCGGAACCGCCTCGGTTGAGACCCGATTCTATGCGCACTGCAATGCCGAGGTGCCGCGGATCGTAGTTGATCTGTCGGCCACGACCTTTGTCGGCTCGCTGGGGATCCGGATGCTGCTCCAAGCCATCAAATCCGCCAAGGCCCGCGGCGGCCGACTGATCATGATTCATCCCGCCGCGGCTGTAGCCTCCACGCTGGAACTTGCCGGTCTGGGATCGTTTCTGCTGAAGGGGGGAGCAGATGAGGCGGTTGCTCTGTTGGCCGTCGGAAAATAACCTTGCTCAGACTCAGGCTGCGCTTTTATCTTTGATCGATTCATTACCCACCTAGAAGCATGAACCAACTCAACATCACGCTGAATCAGAAGACCACCTCCACCGGACACTTGGAGATCACCCTGAAGCTGGACGGGAATCTGGACAATACCACCGTCGCAGCCCTTCAGGCGAAGCTGACTCCGAGTCTGGAAGCCAAACCTGCGCAGCTGATCTTTGATCTCGCCTCGCTCAAGTATGTCACCAGCATCGGCATCCGCCTTTTCTTCATGGCGGTGAAACAGCAGAAGCCTCACGGTGGTCACGTTTCTTTTGTCCACTTGCAGCCTCAGATCAAGGAGGTCTTCGCCATCATGGGAAGCCTTCCCGACATGAGCATTTTCCGGGATCAAAACGAGCTGGACGCCTATCTCCTGGCCCGGCAGCGCACGTATCAATCCTGATCTTCCCGATGGAGGGCAACCTTCGAATTCATGTTGGAAACCATTAGGCGTCTGGCCCTCGGGCTTTCTCTGCTGGGTCTCTCGGCTGCAGTGTTGCTTTACACGGATCGCGGATCGCGCCGGCACCCGGCCAAAGCTGCGGCGGGGGCGGCATCTTCTGGGAAGGTTTTTCGTGTTGCCCTGGTTCAGCACGCATCGGTTCCGCCATTGGAGGACGGAGCCCATGGGGTGCTTGAAGCTTTGGCTCAGCGGGGCTATTCCGACGGCGGGCGTATCTCGGTGAAGCGTTACAACGCCGAGTCAGATATCGGCACTGCCAATGCGATTGGCAAGGAGGTCACCAGCGGCGGATATGATCTGATCGTGAGTGTCAGCACCATTTCGCTGCAAACGATCGCCAACGCAAACAAGTTCGGGCGCAGGACTCCACACGTGTTCGGGCTGGTGACCGACCCCTATGCTGCCGGGGTGGGGATAGAGGCCACCAACCACGCGATTCATCCTGCCTACATGGCAGGCTATGGCTGCATGCAGCCCGTAGAGACCATCTTTCGCACAGCCCTGAGCATGCGGCCGGAGCTCAAGTCGGTGGGGTTGGTGTGGAATCCGGCCGAGGCCAACTCCTTGGCTCAGACCAAGGCGGCCCGGAAAGTGTGCAGCAACCTTGGGATCCACCTCGTGGAGGCCAATGCAGAGAACAGCACTGCCGCAGTGGAATCCGTTCACTCTCTCATCTCCCGCGACGTCGAGGCCATCTGGATCAGCGGTGATATCACGGTGTCCCTGGCGGCGGACATGATCATCAATGCGGCGAGGCAGGCGAATATTCCCGTATTCAGCTCCATGCCTCCCACCGTCAAACGAGGGGCTCTTTTTGATCTGGGTGCGAATTATACCGAGGTGGGCCGTGGTATTGGCGCGCTGGCCGCGGAGGTGCTGGATGGAAAGGACACGGCCGGAATTCCTGTTGAAAACAAGGTTCCCGAGCTGTTTTTCTTCAACGAAACAGTGCTGGCCGGATTGAAACAACGATGGAGCATACCAGCCCCGGTCCGACAGCGGGCCAACGGATGGATTACGGCCACGGAAACCAATCTGCCTGCGGCTTCACCGCTAGCCTCGGCCGCCGAGCCCCGCGCAAAGTCCGGTCGCGTTTATAAGATCGGATTGGCCTACTTTGCCCCTGAGGCCGGGGCTGAATCCTGCATGCGCGGTGTTTTTGAGGGCTTACGTGAACTTGGTTTCGAGGAGGGAAAGAATCTGGAGGTTCAAAGGGCGCACGCCCAGGGTGAAATTGCTAATATTCCACTTATTCTGCAGAATTTTGACTCGTCCACAGTCGATCTCGTGCTTCCTATGAGCACGCCGGTTATCAGTGGCGCCTGCGGCCTGGTCCATCGAAAGCCCGTGGTCTTCACGTATTGCTCGGATCCCGTTGCCGCCGGGGCAGGGACTGCGTTCACCAACCACTTGCCCCAGGTCACCGGGGTGGGATCGTTTCCACCCGTTCAGGACATGGTGGATTTCATACATAAAACCCTGCCGGCAGCGAAGACGATTGGAACCATTTATAACGCATCGGAGGCCAACTCAGTGAAGGTAGAGGAGGTTGCCCGCGGCTTGTTTGCCGCCGCGGGTATCAAGCTGGATGAGATTACCATCGGTTCCTCGGCGGAGGTGCTGCAGGCTGCCCAGGCGCTGGTAAGTCGCCGCGTTGATGCTTTTTATATTCAGGGCGATAACACCGTGTCTCAAGGGTTTGATGCAGTGGTCAAGGCCGCCCAGGATGGCAAGATCCCTCTGTTTGTAGATGATCCGGACACGGCGAGGCGTGGGGCCACCGCCTGTATCGGACTGGGCTACTATCGGCCCGGTTATGCGGCGGCCAAAAAGATTGCCCGCGTTCTTCTGGGGGAGAGCCCTTCAGGGATTCCCATTGAAAATGTTTCGGAAAAAGCCGTGTGGCTTGATCTGGCTCAGGCGGAGCGGCTGGGGTTCAAATTTCCCGACGATATTCTTGCGGAGGCGGAGCGGGCTCGAACCGGCGCCTCTCCGGAAAGCCCGGCGCCTGCCAGTTCAACTCCGCACCCCAAGTCCAAATGATCACTTTCATTCTTCTTATGGATTCAGCGCTGGAGGCATCGGGTGTTCTGCCCGTGGCAGCGCCAGGCCGACACGGATTTTTTAAGCCCCTAAGCCTTGCTTGACCATGGAAATCACTCAACATTCCCGCCAAGGCGGTTTGGAATTGCGGCTTGTGGGCCGAATGGACGCCAACTGGGCTGATCATGTGGGCAATGCCATCGAAACAGCTATCCGCGCCGGGCTGCATGCGGTGGATTTAAATTTCGCCGGGGTGGATTATATCAGTTCGGCGGGGATCCGCATTTTGTTGAAATACCACAAGCAGCTTAAGTCGGCGCGCGGTGTGTTGAGGGTGGTGCAGCCGGCCGAAAGCGTTCTGACGGTTCTGAAACTTTCCGGCATTGCCGGAATGCTTGTGGCGGAGGCGGCTTCCCCTGCGGTGGCCGTTTCCGCGCCGGTAGCACCTGATGTGTGGCAACGGAATGGAACTGTTTTTGAGGTCTACGAGCAGCGACCGGGTTGTGTTCTGGACTGCTTTCCGCACGGCCGGCCTGAAAAACTTGCCACAGGCCAACTCTCCGGGGATTCGGGAAGCCGCCTCTGTTTTGATAACGAGACCTTTGGTTTGGGATTAGGCGCCTTTGGAAAGGACCCGGCCGGAAGTCGCGGGCGCTACGGGGAGTTTCTGGCTGTCGGCGGGGCTGCTATCACCCAGCCCACCGATGGGAGCAGCGTTCCGGACTTTCAAATCACGCAGGGACAGCTGGTGCCGGAGGCCAATCTTCTCTATGGCCTGACCGGTAAAGGTTCTTTTGCCCGTCTGTTCCGGTTCGAGTCCTCAGGCAGTCAACGGGGCTCTCTCGGATTGGCAGAACTGGTGGAGGGAGTTCTGGAAAACCTGCAGACCGACGCCGCAGGTTTTGCCATCCTTGCCGAGAGCTCGGGGGTCGTTGGCGCCCACCTTCGTCAATCCCCTGATCTTGCAGCCGGTCAATCGCCCTGGACGTTTCCCGGCGTGCGCGACTGGATCTCTTTCACGACCGAGCGCAGCGATGAGCGGAATCTGGTGTTGATTGTCGGCTTTGCCGAGCGCCGGCCGCCGGCTGAATCCAGCCTCTTTCTCCGTCCTCTTGGTAAAGGAACCACGGCGCAGGGACATTTTCATGCTGTGGTCTTTCCCTATCGGCCGCTCCCTAAAGGGAATCTGGACTTGAAGGAGGCGGTGGCCGGGTTGATGTCGACGGAATCGGCCCGATCGGTTCTTCACCTGCTGCCCGATGAGCGCGAATTTGAAGGGGTCGGGCAAACGGATTTGATGCGCGGGGCCTGCTGGGCCGGGCCGTTGAGAATCAAGGGGCGCACCCCGGAAAACTGATTTCACACATGATATTGCTCATTGGTGCTACCTCGATCGGACTCATCCTCGCCCTTCTGGCGTTGGGTGTTTACCTCAGCTTCCGGATTTTCAACTTTCCAGATATCACGGCAGACGGTTCGATCACCTTGGGGGCCGCAGTGACGGCCACGCTGCTGGCCCATCATTGGGCGCCGGCAGTGGCGACGATGGCCGGGTTTGCCGCAGGCATGGTTGCGGGAACAATCACCGGACTGCTTCATACCAAGTTCAAAATCAACGAACTCCTGAGCGGTATTCTGGTCATGACCGCCCTGTATTCGGTCAATCTCCACATCATGGGAAAGAGCAACGTGCCGCTGCTCAATGAATCCACTCTGGCCAGTCAGGCTGAACAAGTGGCATCTTATCTCTTTCGCGGTCCGGCGGATTTGAATGTCCTGGGGTGGCCGGTGAGCATTCGTGACTTCGCCGTCCTCAGCGGAGTCCTGGCACTGGTGGTCCTCGTGGGTCTCCTCCTCTATCTGTTTTTTCAAACCAATCTCGGAACCGCCATGCGGGCAACCGGGGACAATCCACAGATGATAAGGGCCCTGGGGGTCAGTGTGGATTACATCCTGATTCTCGGCCTGGCCTTGTCCAATGGACTGATCGCACTGGCCGGTTCCCTGCTGGCGCAATATCAGGGCTTTGCGGATGTGCAGATGGGCATCGGCATGGTGGTCTGGGGGCTGGCGAGCGTCATCATTGGAGAATCCCTGGTGGGCGGTCGCCGGATCGGCCTGCTGATTGTCGGTGCGGTCATGGGCTCGATTCTGTTCCGTCAACTGGTGGCCATCGCACTGCGCTGGGGCTTGAATCCTAACGATCTCAAGTTAATCACGGCGGGGTTTGTATTTGTGGCGCTGGTGGCCCCGGCCCTGTTGCGTAAATTCAAATCAGCTCCCGCCAAACCCGCTGCCGCCTGATATGCTTGAGATTGCGAATATTACCAAGACGTTTCACCCCGGCACCCCCAATGAGGTGCGAGCCTTGCGCGATGTCTCTTTGCGGCTTGAGGCCGGATCGTTCCTGATCATCATCGGCACCAATGGCTCGGGTAAATCCACCCTGCTGAATGCGGTGGCGGGAACCTTTCTGGTGGATGAGGGACAAATCGGATTGGCCGGGCATTCGATCACGCGATGGTCGGAGCATCAGCGGGCCAAACTCATCGGCCGCGTCTTCCAAAACCCCTTCAGCGGAACCGCGCCCAACATGTCCATTGCCGAGAACCTGGCCCTGGCGGCCCGACGCGGCCAGCCCCGGGGCCTTGGATGGGGGCTGACGCGCAAGCTCAGGCAGGAACTTCAGGCCCGCATTCGCACCTTGAATATGGGGTTGGAAAGCCGCATTGATAATCCCATCGGCACTCTCTCCGGCGGACAGAGGCAGGCGTTGACCCTGTTGATGGCCTCCTGGCTGAAGCCCGAACTCTTGTTGCTGGACGAACATACCGCCGCACTGGATCCCAAGAGCGCAGACCAGGTCATCCGGCTGACGCATGAAATTATTCAGCGGGACAGGTTGACGACCTTGATGGTGACCCATTCCATGCAGCAGGCGGTGAATCTGGGGAACCGGATCGTTATGATGCATCGCGGGCGGGTTCTGCATGATTTGCAGGGTCCGGAACGCGCCCGGGTGAGGCCGGAAGATTTGTTGAAACGATTTGATGAGGTGCGCCGACGGGAACAACTGGATCCTGCGGTGGCGGACATGCTGCAGAAAAATTATGTCTAGAGAGCAAATCGCCGCTTTGCCTCAGTCATCCCAGCCCGGCAAAACCAGACGCGGCATTGCCCGACAGTTGCAGTGGTCTGTTGGCGCCGCTGCCGCGCTGGCCCTCGGGGTCACCATCCTCATCAACTACCAGTTGGCCAGAGCCGAGCTCATGGAGCAGGCCAATGCCCGGGCTGTCTCGGAGTTGCACGCGGCGGTAAACCGGATGGACGATTTCGTGCTCCGGATGAATTCCCTGGCTCAGAGTCTCATCGCCCGCCAGCAGGCTCTCGGATTGAAAGATTACGGAGACCGGAAGGGGTGGCAGGATTTCATAGCGCAGCTGCTTGCGGGCCAGTCCGAAAAAGAGGTCTGGGATCTTTTTCTAGCCTATGACCGCAAAACTTCGCAGGACACCAATTCGATGCGTTGGGTTGATCGCAAGAGCTGGCCCAACATGCAGATCCTGCATTACGACTACCATGACCCGAAGCAGGACTGGTATTCCGGTCCTAAAGCGTCCGGCAAGTTTTACGTCACCGAACCGTATTTTGATGAGGGCGGATCGGACATCACCATGGTCAGTCTGACCCAGCCGGTGAGGGTGGGGGGCGAATTCTTCGGTGTTGCCGGAGTGGATCTTTCGCTCGACCGGATTGTGGAGATGGTGGGGCAGATCAAATTGCGGCTGCACATGCAAGGTGGCAAACAGGAAACGGACGCCCAGTTTGCCTATCTGCTCAGCCGCGGCGGCAAGGTTGTGGCACATCCCAATGCTTCCCTGATGGCGCATCGCGGGGGCGGGGGCGTGGATGTTGGGAAATTGCCCGGCGGCGGCGTGATCCAGTTAAAGCCGGAGGGGACCATGCAGACAACCCTTCTGGGCCGCAAGATGCGTGTGTTCTGGAACACCTCCCAACTCACCGGCTGGAAACTTGTTCTCAATGTGCCCGAGGAACTTATTCTGGCCCCGGTCTTCAGCATGACCGTCAGCACTCTGGTGGTCGGGTTGGGCGGGTTGGCGCTTACCCTTATTCTATTGGCCTTTATCGCCCTAAGGCTGGCCAGACCCATTCTTGAATTGCGCGTTGCTTCCAGCGCCTTGCAGCATGGGGAATTCAATACCGCGCAACTGGATAGTCTTGCGCAGCGGCCCGACGAGCTCGGCGATCTGGCGCAGGGCTTTGTGACCATGGCCGGACAAATCCAGGCCCGCGAACAGCAGTTGGCCCGATGGAATCAATCCCTTGAGTCCACCATCCAGGAGCGGACGACCGAGCTCAAGGAGGCCGTGGCCCAGGCGCAGCAGGCTCGAGAGGAGGCGGAGATGGCGAACCGGACGAAGAGCGCATTTCTGGCGAACATGAGCCACGAGCTGCGCACACCGATGAACGCGATCATCGGCTACAGCGAGATGCTGACCGAGGAGGCCGAGGATCTGGGACAGGAGAGTTTCGTGTCGGACCTAAAGAAGATCAATTCCGCGGGTAAGCACCTGCTGGGGCTCATCAACGACGTGCTGGACCTCTCGAAGATCGAGGCGGGCAAGATGACCGCATACTGTGAGATGTTTGACGTGGCAGTCATGGTGCGGGAGGTGGAGTCGACGGTGCATCCGCTGATTGTGAAGAACGGGAACCGGCTTGAGATCGAGTATGGGGCCGATGCGGGAGGGATGCACAGCGATCTGACGAAGATCCGGCAGACGCTTTTCAACCTGCTGAGCAACGCGAGCAAATTTACCGAGAAGGGACTGGTAAGGTTGCGTGTGAGCCGATGGACGGAAGCGGGGCGGGACTGGGTTGAGTTTGCGGTGCGGGACAGCGGGATTGGGATGAGCGCGGAGCAGGTGGGGAAGTTGTTCCAGGCCTTTACGCAGGCGGATGCATCGACGACGCGGAAATACGGCGGGACGGGTTTGGGGTTGGCGATCAGCCGTAAGTTCTGCCAGTTGCTCGGGGGTGACATCAGCGTGGAGAGCAAGCCGGGAGAGGGGTCTGTGTTTACGGTGAGGCTGCCCGCGCGGATGCCTGAGGTGGAGGCGGCGGTGGCAGAGGCGGCGTCGGCGAGCGCCGTTGCGGAGCCGGTTGGCGGGCGGCCGATGGTGGTGGTGATTGATGATGATCCTGCGGTGCTGGAGCTGATGGAGCGATTTTTGACGAAGGAGGGTTTTGCGGTGCGGACGGCGAGCAACGGGCGTGACGGGGTGGAGCTTGCCCGGTTGCATCAGCCCGCGGCGATCACGACGGATGTGATGATGCCCGGGATGGATGGATGGACGGTGATCACGGCGTTAAAGAACGATCCTGCCACGGCGCATATTCCGATCATTCTGGTGACGATCACCGACAACCGTGATCTTGGGATGGCGCTTGGAGTGCATGATTATCTGAGCAAGCCTGTGGACTGGCAGAGGCTTTCTGCGACGCTGGGGCGTTTGCAGGGGGTGCAGGGGGGGCGGCCTGTTTTGGTGGTGGAGGACGATGCTGCGACGCGGGACCACTTGGAGCGGACGCTTGGGAAAGCGGGATGGCAGGTGCTCAGTGCCGGGAACGGGAAGGAGGCACTGGAGCTGCTGAAGACGGCCGAGCCTGCGCTGGTGCTGCTGGACCTGATGATGCCGGAGATGGACGGGTTCGAGTTTTTGAACAGGTTCCGCAGGGATCCGCGCTTTCTGTATACGCCTGTCATCGTTCTGACGGCCAAGGATATTACCAGCGAAGACCGCCAACGGCTTAGCGGGCGCATTCAGGAATTGGTTGCCAAAGAGGGATTTGTAATCAACCAGATTCTTCCCCAGCTGCGGGCTTATCTCAATGTAGGAGCCGGAATTTAGGATGCGAGCCGTCAGACGTCAGCGCCGCACGGGCCGCTGTGTTGTCCGGCCGGATTTTTTCAGGAAGCAGCAGAATGGGGTTTGCGATTATGAGTAAGACGGAAAATGCGGATATTTCCCGGCCGTTACGTCGTCAGGTGGCGCTTTGGTTCGGGTTGATCTGTTTGTTACTTATTCTGGCCGGAAGTCTGGCTTTTATCAGTTTGCGTTCCGAGGTCAATCGTTCCGCCAACGAGGCCAAAAGTTCCGCCATTCAGACCGTAACAAATCTACTCGCAGCGGCTGATGTGACCTACGGGAAGCTGGCGCTGGCAGCGCTTCGCGTTCTGGAAGATCAAAGTGAGCGCTCCGGGCCTCCCCGCATTTCAGGAAATTGCACTCTCGGGGGGCAGGAGGTTCCATTTCTGCATTTCGGCAATGAACCCGCAGTGGGGCATTTTGAGCAGGTGGACCGTATCGCCCAGCTGACGGGTGGCACGGCCACGCTGTTTGTTCGCGAAGGCACCAACTTCATCCGGGTTTCAACCAATGTGCGTAAAGCCGATGGATCCCGCGCGGTCGGCACTTTATTGGATCCGGAAGGCAAAGCTGCGAAGGCGCTGCGGGAAGGACAATCTTTTTCCGGCGTGGCGGATATTCTCGGGAAATCCTATTTCACAGCCTACTCCCCGATCCGCATCCCGGGGGGCGATCTTATTGGCGCCTACTACACCGGCTATCCTATCGAAACTTTAGAGATCGTTCGTGAGCAGGTAGAGAGGCTCCGAATCCTTGACCGCGGATTTGTCACCCTGATTGATCACAATGGCAAGCCTTTGTTCCGATCGGGCTTCGTTCCAAAAGAGGTTTATCTTGAGCAGATGCAACGCTTCCAAGCAAATAATGCTCAGAGCGTAGATTTTGAGTTGTCTGGTTATCGCATGCAATCGTATCCCTTCAATCCTTGGAACTATATGATCGTTGCCGCCACCTATATTCCCGATTTGACGGCCCGGACCTTTCGCCTTGTCTGGCATGTGCTCGGAGTAATGGGGTTGATTGCGGTCATCGGACTGGTGATTTCTTATCGGTTTGCGGCGCAGCTTTCTGCCACTCTTGTGCAAAGTCGATTGCTCGAGGCCCAGGCCCGGCAGGCTCGGGAGGAGGCGGAGATGGCGAACCGGACGAAGAGCGCATTTATGGCGAACATGAGCCACGAGCTGCGCACACCGATGAACGCGATCATCGGCTACAGCGAGATGCTGACCGAGGAGGCCGAGGATCTGGGACAGGAGAGTTTCGTGTCGGACCTAAAGAAGATCAATTCCGCGGGTAAGCACCTGCTGGGGCTCATCAACGACGTGCTGGACCTCTCGAAGATCGAGGCGGGCAAGATGACCGCATACTGTGAGATGTTTGACGTGGCAGTCATGGTGCGGGAGGTGGAGTCGACGGTGCATCCGCTGATTGTGAAGAACGGGAACCGGCTTGAGATCGAGTATGGGGCCGATGCGGGAGGGATGCACAGCGATCTGACGAAGATCCGGCAGACGCTTTTCAACCTGCTGAGCAACGCGAGCAAATTTACCGAGAAGGGACTGGTAAGGTTGCGTGTGAGCCGATGGACGGAAGCGGGGCGGGACTGGGTTGAGTTTGCGGTGCGGGACAGCGGGATTGGGATGAGCGCGGAGCAGGTGGGGAAGTTGTTCCAGGCCTTTACGCAGGCGGATGCATCGACGACGCGGAAATACGGCGGGACGGGTTTGGGGTTGGCGATCAGCCGTAAGTTCTGCCAGTTGCTCGGGGGTGACATCAGCGTGGAGAGCAAGCCGGGAGAGGGGTCTGTGTTTACGGTGAGGCTGCCCGCGCGGATGCCTGAGGTGGAGGCGGCGGTGGCAGAGGCGGCGTCGGCGAGCGCCGTTGCGGAGCCGGTTGGCGGGCGGCCGATGGTGGTGGTGATTGATGATGATCCTGCGGTGCTGGAGCTGATGGAGCGATTTTTGACGAAGGAGGGTTTTGCGGTGCGGACGGCGAGCAACGGGCGTGACGGGGTGGAGCTTGCCCGGTTGCATCAGCCCGCGGCGATCACGACGGATGTGATGATGCCCGGGATGGATGGATGGACGGTGATCACGGCGTTAAAGAACGATCCTGCCACGGCGCATATTCCGATCATTCTGGTGACGATCACCGACAACCGTGATCTTGGGATGGCGCTTGGAGTGCATGATTATCTGAGCAAGCCTGTGGACTGGCAGAGGCTTTCTGCGACGCTGGGGCGTTTGCAGGGGGTGCAGGGGGGGCGGCCTGTTTTGGTGGTGGAGGACGATGCTGCGACGCGGGACCAGCTGGAGCGGACGCTTGGGAAAGCGGGATGGCAGGTGCTAAGTGCGGCCAACGGACGGCTGGCGCTGGAGCTGATCAAGACGACCGAGCCCGGGTTGGTCCTATTAGATCTGATGATGCCCGAGATGGATGGGTTCGAGTTTTTGAATCACTTCCGTCTGGACTCCCGTTTTGTTCACACCCCGGTCATTGTGCTGACCGCCAAGGAGATCACAGCCGAGGACCGCGAACGTTTGAGTGGCCGTATCCATGAGCTTGTTGTCAAACAGGGGTTCGTTGCCAATCAAATCGTGCCCCAGCTCCGGGCCTATCTGGACTCCAAACCCGCCGCCACACCGATCTCGTGACATGCGGGCGGTTTTAGGGCTGCGGAACTCTCTTCTTTGATTCGATGCGCCGGCTTGAAAACCTCAGCCCAACGCGGCTGCAAGAAAATATCCGGGCCGAAGCCGTGTTGACACTTCCGCAAGAGCCGTCTCTCCATGAATCTCAAGAGCATCCGACGAAGCATCAACCATTTCCGCATTTTGATGTCCCAGGGGTTCAACCTGAAAACCGCAGATGGTAAGAACCGCCAATCATCACGAAACACGGGAAATTATTAGCGATGGACAGGAGTCTTCGTCGGGAAAACCCTTTGCCCGACGGGCTGAAGGGCACATTTCTCCAAGACGCTTTTCATTTCGCGTCCCTCGCGATGATTCGCGGTTGTGACTGCTCAATTTACCAAAAGCCTTCCGGGTCGCTGCTGTCATGAGCGGGATTTGTGGAGCGGCCGGAGGGGGATTGGTTACACGGAGGGCAGCTATGTTCACACGGGGTGACGCTTCTTTCGAACACCGGAAATCTCTGTGCTGTTAAGATCGGAAGGATCCGGATTGCCATTCGTTCTCAGCCCGGTCGGCCAGAAGCCTGAGCCCGGCTTTTTCAAAGGCTGTTCGGACGCCGGCGAACTCGGTTTTTAAAATCCCAGCCACCACCAGCACGCCGCCGGGTTTGAGTCGTGCGAGAATCCGCTCCCGTTCGGCCAGGAGCAGGTTGGAGATGAGGTTGGCGCAGAGAAGATCGTGCTTTTGCGCGCTGCGGCGGGGAAGCCTGGTCAGGTCGGCCTGATGGAGTTTGATTTTATCCAGGACGTCGTTGCGTTGGGCGTTTTCCTGGGCCACCCGGACTGATTCCGGGTCGAAATCAAAAGCCTCCACCGGGGTGAAGCCCAGCTTGGCTGCGGCAATGGCCAGAATACCGGAGCCGGTGCCGATGTCCAAAAAGGACTGGAGGGTTGCGGGGTGGCGGTGCGCGCAGAGTTGCTGCAGGCAGAAATCCGTGGTGGGATGCTGTCCGGTTCCGAAGCTCAGGCCGGGATCCAGAATAACGACAGATTGTCCGGGGCGTGCGGCGCGCCGGCTCCAACTGGGTTTGATAAGGAGTTTGGCGCCAACCGTTATGGGTTTGAAATGCCGTTTCCAAGACTCGGCCCAATCCAACTGCCGCACTTTGCGCAGGGAGATTTTCGCCGGGGCGGGATCCAGTCCGCATTGGCTAATCCGTTTTAATCCGGCGGACAGCGCTGTTCGGATCGCGCGATGGTCCTGCGATTGGGGCAGGAAAATTGAGACGGTGGTGGCGCGGGTATCGGCGTCAACGTAACTGGAGGCTGGTTGGCCGAAGAGGGTTTGGAAGAGGTGGGCGACAGCGTCCTCCGCTTCGGTGGAGGTGGAGACGGAGATTTTGCAGAGGGTTTTCATGGGAGGACTTCGCGCCACGGGGCGAAATTGAGGAATTGCGCCTCGATCTTATGGGGGAAGAGGGAGACTTTGGTGACGCTGGCGTAATCGATTTCAAACGACCCCATCTTGCGCAGTGGCAGGTCCAGCAGGATGGAGAGGATCATGCGGATGACGCCGCCATGGCAGAAGACGGCCACGTTGCGTCCGGTTTGCTCCTCCAGAATCTGTCTGACGCAGGGTTCGACGCGCCCCCGGTAGCCTGCCGCGGTCTCGGCGTTTTGAATGGTGCCAGTCTCCAGTTGATCGAGCCAAGTGAAGGCGCTCACACCGAATTTTTCCTGTATCGAGTCCCACGAGTGTCCGGTCCAATCCCCGAAATCGACCTCCCGCAAATCCGGCAGGATCACCGGTGAGTGGGCGTGGCGCAGGAGTGTCGGGGCGAGGGTTTGCTGCACGCGTTTCATGGGGCTTGCGTAGATGAACTCGATAGGTTGGCGTTCAAGCCACTGAGCCAGCGCGGCGGACTGCTCATGCCCGCGCTCCGAAATATTCATGTCAATGCGCCCGCCAAAGACCTTCTGGTAGCTTTGCTCAACCTCCGCGTGGCGGATGAGCCAGAGATGAGTGCTGGATTTCATGGCTTAAAGAGGAGGTTGGGGTTTAGGCCAAGGCGGCCTGCTGGGCATGAAGCAATTGGTGGATGCCCGCCTTGCCAAGGGTGAGCAGTTGGGCCAATTGCGCCTCGCTGAAGGTGGATTCCTCGCCCGAGCCTTGCAATTCGATGAACTCGCCCGCGGAATTCATGACCAGATTTAAATCGACTGCGGCTGCGGCGTCTTCGGTGTAGCAGAGGTCCAGCAGGGGTTGGCCTTGGACAATTCCAACGCTGACGGCAGCCACGGAATGCTGGAGGGGGTTGTTTTTGAGCAGGCCCTCGGACATCAGGCGGCGAACTGCGAGGGAAAGAGCGACAAAAGCGCCGGTGATGGCGGCCGTGCGGGTTCCCCCGTCGGCTTGGAGGACATCGCAGTCCACGCAGATGGTGCGCGGTCCCAGTTTTTCAAGATCGATGGCCGCCCGGAGCGCGCGGCCGATGAGTCTTTGGATTTCCTGTGAACGGCCGTCCAGTTTGCCCTTGGTGATGTCGCGTGTTTTGCGGGGCCGGGTGGAGTAGGGGAGCATGGAGTATTCTGCGGTGATCCAGCCGCCGGGGACGTTTTGCTCCTTCATCCAGCGCGGCACGGATTCTTCGACCATGACGCCGCAGATGACGCGGGTGTTGCCCCACTCAATGAGGGTGGATCCGGTGGCGTGGGGGGCGAAATGGTTTTGCAATCGCAGAGGCCTGAGCTGATCGGGTTTGCGGCCGTCTGCGCGGGCGTGGTTGCTGGGCAATGGGGTCATAAGATATACGGGGATGGGGGGGTGTGACTTTGAAACCAAGGTGAGCCCGGGGCCGTTGGGTCAGCCGGGGGTGTTGTTTTTTTTCAGGTCTTCCGTCAGGAATGCGGCGACATCCTTGAACCGGGCGATGTTGGCGGGGTTGACGGCCATGAGCAATTCGTGCGCTTCCAGGCAGTTGCGTTTGACCTCCTCCCGGGTGGGGTTGGTGGGCGTCAGGGCCCGGGCCTCCGCGTCCTGCGTCGGGGCGGTTTCTCCACGGACGACATGAAAAAGTTCGAGCACCCCGAGGGTGTCCAGGAGTTCCATCACCCGTTCACTGGGGTTGAAGAGATCGAGGGACCGCTGCATCAGGTCGGGCTGGGGCGTGTGGAATTTCAAGCCGAAGCTGGCCAAGACCCCCAGAAAGGTGCTGTCCATGAGGACGCATTCGCTCAGGTCGATGACGAAGCGGGTGAAGCCCTGGCGGAGCAGTTCGTTGAGGAGTGCCTTGAAATCGAGGCTGGAGGTAAAGGTCACCCGGCCGGCGATTTTAACGCAGGCGCAAGGGGCGCGGACTGACACCAGCATCTGGCCCACGGGCATGGTCATGGCCTTCATAGTTACAGTAAAGAGAGAGTCAGCGCCACTGCCGTTTCAGCGTTTGCCGGGGCGGGTCGGCCCGCCCCCAAGAATCCCGACCAGCGCCTGTTGCAGCACCAGCGCCCCGTCCAGTCCGCGGGTGACGAGGCGTTGATTGCATTGGAGCAGCAGTTCCATGGCGGCGATGAGTTCGGGGGTGGAATAACGCCTGGCCTGGGTCAGGGCCCGGTGGAGCATGAACGGATGCATGGCCAAGGGGTTGAATTTTTTGTCCGCAGGAAACGCGTCCGAGGGCACCCGTTCCAGTTGGGATTTAAGGCGCGGGTAGTCGGCGTCCGACTTGATCCAGCCCTCGCGCACCATTTCCTTGAGCAGGAGCATGATCCGCACTTTGCTGATCAGCCCGTAGAGCAGGCCGATTTCGGATTTGTCCTTGTCGATCTTCAGCCGGATTTCCCAGAGTTCCTCGTCCAGGCATTGAAGGGCCAGCCGCAGATCGCGATCGCCCAAGGCGTCACCAAGGGCGAAGGCGCGGGCTTGTTTGTTGCGGGAGCAGACCGCCGTCACGTCGGCGACCTGGATTTCCTGGCGGTTGCCGGCAAAGAGCGAGACCTTCTCGATTTCGCTTTCGAGCTGCCGCGGCTGCGGGCCGATCCGCGAGACCAGTTCCGCCAAGGCGGCGTCGGTGATGTCTTGATGTCTGGCGTGGATGGCTTGGCGGGCCCAGGTTTCGGCCTGCTTCACCCAATCCCGGTCGTTCACGGAGATAGAGCTGAACCCTTCGACGGTGCCGAGTTTGTCGAGGGTTTTAAAGAAGACCTTGCGTTTGTCGGTTTTACCGGCGCTGATGAGCAGGCGCACGTTTTGCCATGTGAAGGCTTTGAGCTCCTGGGATAATTCGACCAAGGCTGCGGTGACGGCCAGGGAGGAGGCCGTGCGGTCGTCGCCGAGAAAACTGCAGTTTTGGAGCCAGACCACCTTGCCGCCGCCGAAGAAGGGAAGGGTTTGAAGGGCTTCGCGCAACCGCCCCACCACCCGCAAGGCATCTCCGCTGTTCCCGACTGCGGCGTCAATGATCTCATGATCCATTCCGCCCAGTTCTGCGGTCCACTTTTCCCAAGTCTGACGCGCGCGTTGCTTGACGGAGAATTCGTCGTCTCCGAAAACCAGAAGCAGCGGGGCGGGGGACTTGGCGCTGGGCGGGGGCATGGACTATTCCGTTTCGCCGGTTTCGCCGCCGTTTTCGTTGATGCGGTCGAGCAGTTCGCTCATGTCCTCCACCTGCTCGAAGAGTTTGGCGGCGACGAAGATGGGGCGTTTCTGGGCGGTGGCCAGAGCAAGGCAGTCGCTCGGCCGGGCGTCGATCTCCACCACTTTGCGGGCCAGTTCGTTTTGCTCCTGCAAAATCAAGCGTGCGAAGTAGGTGGAATTCTTGAGGTCGGTGATGACGATGCGCTCCACTGAGATGTTGAAGCCTTTGAAAATATTCTGGATGAGGTCGTGTGTGAGGGGGCGTTCCTTGGGTGTGTCGCGCAGGAACATGCTGATGATGGCGCCCATCTGGGGTTCGACGTTGATGACGAAAACCTTTTCCTCATTGCCGACAAAGAGCGCGCATCCACTGTTGGCCGGAAGAATTCCGCGAATCTGAACCGGGACGACATCATTCTTCATGCGGCAAGTGTAGGGTGCGGAGTGTTAAAAAACAAGTGCGCCCGGGAAAACCTCAGCGCGGCGGTGGTTGGCCGGCGGCAGCCCCCGGGGACAACGCTCTGAGTTCGGCCTCACAGCGGTTCATTTCCGCCGTGTCTTTGGCTTGGCCGGCCAAGGTTTGGAGACGCCGCAGTAGTGCCGCTCTGGCAGGGTAATCCGGACTTGATTCCAAGAGTTGGCGCAGAACCCGATAAGCCTCGGCCTCCCGGTGCAGTGCCGTTAGGCGCCCGGCCAAGCTGAGTTGGAGGCGTACCCGCTGCTGAGGGGTTGGATTGAGGCGGAGCGCGCGTTCAACTTCTGCGGCCGCCGAAGAGGGTTTACCTTGGGCCTGATAGAGATCGCCGAGTTTTTCCGTCAGCACGGCGCTGCGCCGGGTGGCCTCGCTGTGCTCCAGAAAATCCACCGCGGCGTCTATGGGTGTCCCTTTGGCCAGATTCAGGTTGGCCAGTCCAAGCAGCGACCAGTCCAGAAGAGGATTCCGGGTTTGTTCCAATCGGGTGTGGAGCTGGGCGGGGGTTCTGGCAAAGGGCCTGTAAAGAGGGTCCCCGACGACGGTGGTCTGCCAGGAAAGAACACTTTGCGCGGCATAGGCTGCTTCGCCGAAACTGAAACCCTGATAGAGAAGGCGGGCCGTGAAGACGGCGATGTCGGGTGTGCCGCTTAAAAAAGGTTCCTCCACGCTGCCCATGGAAATGGTGGCTCCCCGGGCGAGCAAGGGGCCCACCCAGTTCTCGGTGGGGCTGCGCAAGCGGGCCGCGCTGTAGGAGTGGAGATGATAGGCGAAGGCGCCGGGCATGAACTCTACTGTGGGGCGGGCGAACGGGCCGGAAGCTGCGGGGTCATACCAGCCGCAATAAAAGGCGATCTGGCTCATCGGAAATTCGGCCGGAAAGGTTTCCGGCTGCTCATCGACGATGGTCTCAAACCCCCAATGGCGGCACAACTCCGACGCGCCGCGAATCCATTCATCCCCGAGTTTGTAATCCGTGTTGGTGATGCTGCGCAGGTCAAAATAGGCCCGGCCCCAAAGGCCTTCCGCCTCGGCTCGCAGCGCCTTGTCCACCAGTCCCCTGGCGATGTTTGCGTCCGGACCGTCCAGCCGCGAGACCATCAGCAGACCGTTGGTCGGATGCAGGAACGCCCTGTTGGTGCTGGTATAAACCCAATTGCGCAGCGGTCCGGTCAGTGGGGGATGTTGTTCGATCATGGGGAGAGTGGCCAGTTCGCTATCCACGGCGGCCCCATTGCGGCGCAATTCCGGGCGGAGGGTTTCAACGTTGGATTCCTTGAGGTTGGGATCCTCCTTGATTCGAAACGGGACCCCATAACAGAGGACCAGATACCGGACGGAGGAATCCTTGACGCTGCGGACGATGCGCGCGGGTTGGCCATTGGTGGCGGAGAGGATTTCCGCGCGGATCTGCCAGAGGTTTTTTTGTTCCAGCCAACGGGCCAAGGGCCGCTGAATGCCCACCTCGAATTCGGTGCGCGAAATCTCATCCTCGATGCCGCATTCCAATCCGAAGATCTGATTGGTGGGGATATGGCGGACTTGGGCATAATAGCGTGCCAGGGTGAGGGATTCCGGGATGCGTGAGTTATAGGCCACCACAACTTCGTCCCCCGGTTCTGCCGCACCCGAACATATTCGCGACAGGAGGAGGAGCAGGGCGAGGCCCCAGTGGCGCAGGCCGCGCCGCGCCGCATGCTCACGGTGGCGGTGGTCGACGGCTGGGTTCGGGTTCATGATGGCGTGTCGGCGCAGGTCACCTGGAGTCCGTCGTAAGCCAACATGACGCCCGGAGGCAATTCTGCTTCCGATCGGTCATGATCGTAATCATGGGTCAGATGTGTCAGGTAGGTCCGGCCCGCGCCGATCCGGCGCGCCGCCGTCAGAGCCTCGTCCAAGCACATATGGGTTGGATGCGGAGCCGGGCGGAGGGCGTCGAGCACCGCGACTTGGACACCTTGGATTTGGGCCACGGCCGCGGGGGGCACTTCTTTGCAGTCGCTCAGGTAAGCCAGACGCTTGACGCCTTGCTGCACAAAGAGGTAGCCGTTGGTATTCATGCGGCCGTGGGGCAGGGTCAGGGGGATGATCTCCAAGTCGCCCAGAGTGAAGGGGCCGTCGACCACGTGGGGTTCGGGAATGAAATAGCCTTTGGGCCAAGGGCCGTCATGGAAGGCATACTGGAAAACGCGCCGAAGCACCTCCAAGGTTTCCCGGTTCCCGTAGACGGGCAGGGCTCCACCGCGCAGGTCGCAGAACCTCCGGCAATCGTCCAAGCCCATGACGTGATCGGCGTGGGCGTGGGTGAAAATCACGGCGTCCAGCCACCGTAGGTTTTCACGCAGGCACTGCAGCCGGAATTCCGGGGTGGTATCCACGACCAGCTTGACGTCGCCGGTGGCGACATGGATGGAGGGCCGGGTCCGCCAGTTTTTCGGGTTGGCCAAGAAGCCGGGGGGATAATCCCATCCGATAATGGGCACTCCCTGCGAGGTGCCGGTTCCTAGGAAAGTAAATGAAAGGGGCATGGCTGATTTATACTACCGGGGAAATGTTAGCAGGAGAGGTGTCGGCGGGGAACATTTTTGCGCGCCCGCTCTTTTTCGGTTTGCTCCGTGGCGGAACAAACCCCATTGTCCTCTCCGAAGCTGACATCCATGTTAACCACGCTGCGTATCAAGAATTTGGCCCTGGTTGCAGACCTGACCCTCGAGCTGCAGGCCGGTTGCAACGTTATCACCGGTGAAACCGGCGCCGGCAAGTCCATTCTGATCGGGGCTTTGAACTTGATTCTGGGGGAGCGGGCTGATCGCACGCTGATTCGCAGCGGCAGCGATGGGTGCTCGGTGGAGGCGGTTTTTGACATAAGCGGCCTGCGGACGCCTCTGGGCGCACTGCTGGAATCCAACGGGCTTGAAGCGTGTGAGGACGACCAGCTGGTTCTTAAGCGCGCCCTGACCATTTCGGGGGCCAACCGCCAGTTTGTCAACGGCTCTCCCGCCACACTGGCCGCTCTGGCCGCGCTGGGGGAATTGTTGGTGGACATTCACGGCCCGCATGACCATCAATCCCTGCTGCATCCGGCCAGGCAGTTGTCCATTTTGGATGCCTTTGGCGGACTGGAAAAGGAGCGGGAATCTTTTGGTGGGCTGATGCACCGCCGTGCGGAACTTGAGAGGGAGAAGGCCGCGTTGATCGTGGATGAAAAAACCTACGCCCAGCAGCTTGATTTGCTGCGCTTTCAGGTGGATGAAATCGGCTCGGCCAAATTCCAACCCGGCGAGGAGGCGGCTGTTGAACAGGATTATCAGCGCGCCAGCAATGCGGCCAAACTGCTTCAACTCGCGCAGTCCGCTCTGGATCTTCTCGCGGAGAATGACCAGTCTTTGTTGACCCAGGCAGGCAGCCTGGGGCGCACGTTGCAGGACTTGGGGCGCATTGACCCGGAAACGGCGGTGTTGACGGAGACACAGGTGCAGGCCGTCGGCCTGTTGCGGGATCTGCAAAGCGGCCTCTCGCGTTATTTGGACAAGGTGGATCTGGATCCCGAGCAGCTGGCGCAGCTGGAGGCGAGGCTGGATTTGATCCATGCGCTCAAGCGCAAGTACGGGGCTTCACTCGCAGAGGTGCTGCAGTTCGGCGAATCCGCCCGGCATCAGTTGCATTCGCTGGAGCAGCGCGACTCGGAGTTGGTGCGATTGAACGGGCAACTCTCCAGGCTGGACATGGAGATTCTGGAAGCGGGCCGGGAGCTGTCCTCGCAAAGGAATAAAGTTGTGCCCGCTTTGCGCAAGGCCGTGAGCGGGCAGTTGGCCGATCTGGGCTTCAAGCAAAGCCGGTTTGATGTGGCTATCACCACACCGGAGTTTTCGACCATGAAGGCGCGGGGCGGCGGTTTGCCCGCGCAGGCGGCGTCAAAACCTCAGTTGAGCGGCTTCGACACAGTCGAATACCAGTTCGCGCCCAACCCCGGCGAGCCTGCCAAGGCGTTGCGTGCGATTGCATCCTCCGGCGAGCTGGCCCGGGTGATGTTGGCGCTCAAAACGGTCCTGGCCGGCGAAGACGAAATCCCCGTGCTCGTCTTTGATGAGGTGGATGCCAATGTGGGCGGTGAGACAGCCCACGCCGTGGGGGAGAAAATGCGGCAGATCGCCTGCAAACGGCAGGTTTTGTGCATCACGCATTTGCCCCAAGTGGCGGCTTCGGGGCACGCTCATTTTCTGGTCGCCAAACAGCTTAAGGACGGCCGTACGGTTTCCGAGATGCGCTTGCTGGAGCGCAAGGAGCGCGTGGCGGAATTGGCGCGAATGCTTGGTGGTCAAAGCGAGGCGGCCCGGCGGCACGCCGAGGCGCTGCTCAAAGGAAAGTAGAAGCCTCGGTCCGTCTGCGCCTTTCTTCTCGCCGGGGCCGCCGGCTCAGGCAGGTGGATGCCAGGGCACCTCATAAATCTTGACCGGCAGACGGATGCCTTTGACCTGGGTGTCGGGCAGCGGGATGCAGGTCGAGGCCAAATCCGGAGCCTCGCGGCGCAAATGTTCGTAGGTGGTCTCGCTGATGACGATGCGGCCCTGACCGGAAATGCTTTCCAAGCGGCTGGCCAGATTCACTTCCCGTCCAAAGACGGTGTAGTTGGAGATGTGCGACTCGGAACCCATAAGCCCGACGGTGACGATGCCGGTGTGGATGCCGCTGCCCAGCAGCAGGCAGGGCAGCGGGGTGTGAGGTTCCAGACCGGCGGCCAGGCGGGCCGGGTTTTCGGCTTCCATCAGGAGGTTGGTTGCAAGCCGTTCCCGATTCAGTTGATGGATTGAAAGTTGTGCCTGAATGGCGGCGCGCACGCAGGCCACGGCGTGCCTGTTGTTGGGGGTCGGAGCACCCCAGAACGCCATCACACAGTCGCCGATAAACTTGTCCAGTGTGCCGTCATACTGCTTGACCATGTCGGCGACGCGGGAGAGGTAGGCGTTGACGGTCGCCAAGGTTTGCCTGGCTTGCTGGTCGAAATACACCTCGCGTTCCGCGCCGGACAGTTGGTGTTCCGACGCGTAAGCCTCGGCCTGATCCTGTTTGCCATCGGTGAATTGAGTGAAGCCCCGCACATCGGCAAACAGCACTGTGACTTCGCGCCGCGCCCCACCGAGGGACAGGGACTCGGAGTTGAGCAGTTCCTGGACAATGTTGGGAGAAACGATTTTGGCGAAGACGGCGCGGACGTGGCGTTGCCCGGCCTGTTCAAACAAGACCCGCCAGGTCACCAGGCAAAGATGGATCAGGATAGCCGATCCGAGCATGGGAAGGACCAGAGGCAGCCAGTAGCGAGATTGGACATAAAAAAACACTCCCAGGCCGGCGTAGACCGCCAGCAGAAGCAGCACGAGAGCGGAGGCCTGCAGCATTCGCGCCCTCCAGCTGATCAGGGCTGAAAGGCCCCCCATCAAGGCGATGAGCAGCAGATCAATGGACAGGGAGGAGCGCCGGACAAAACGTCCGGTGAGGACGGAATTGGCCACATTCCAGTGTTTGCTGACCAGCAGTGTGTCGGATTGCAGAGGTGTGGCACCGCGGTCAGTGAGGTCGTTGCCGGTGGCGCTGGAACCGATGACTGCCAGGCGCCCCATCCAGCGGTTGGTCAGTCCCGCCGTGCGCCCGGCGGCGCGCGCCCGGTCTTGAGCGAGCAAACTTTCTATGGATTCTTTCCTGAGTTGGGGGTCGGTGGGGGCCAGTTCCCAGTTGATGTAGAGATAGCCGCCGGCGTCCACGGGGATAATCCGGATCAGGCCGTTTTTACCATGCAGAATGATCCGTCCGCGGTCCGGTTCTATTTGGGCATGGTCCAAATCCAACTGGAGTTCCCTTGCTGCCAGCACAATGCCCATATGCCAGAGGTGTTGGAGGGTGAAAGGTTTCGCGCGGTTAGGAACGCCGGTCGGGAGTTTTTCGCCCCCAAAATCAGCCAGTGAAAAGTTTCCATCGGCATCCAGCGGAACCTTGATGTCCGGCGGCGGTTCGCTTTGCCCCGCGCCGGGGGTTCGAGGCAGGAAGATTTGATTTTTCTCCACCCGTGCCCGGGCCAGATTGATCCCGTAGCCCGGATCTGCGGCGACCTGGCGGAACGCGAAGTGCCAGTTGGTCACCACCTCGAACGCCTTTGCCCGACGAAGCACACCGTCCGAATCCCGCTCGGCATAGACGTCCGCCAAGGCCGCCGCATTGGTGGCAAACAGCGGGTGGGGCGCTACATCGCGCTGGGCTGCCAGAATGGCGCGATCCGATCGCTTGAGTTGCCAGGCAAAGTAGTCATCCGACTCCACCAGAGTGATCGACTGGCCATCGGATTCGTAGGTGACGGGTTTTCCGCCCGGGTGGATTGCCGCAAGAAAGTGCGGCAACTCTCCTTCGGTAGCGCTGCTCAGCGGCACCTGGGCATGATCGGGTCGCAGTTCACGGAAGAGCAGGTCGAAGGCAACCGCCTGCGCGCCTTGGGCGGAGAGCTCACGGGTCAGCAATCCGTAGATCTGGCGGGGCCAATAGAGACCGTAGCGGAATCCAAGACTGCCGTTGTTGATTGCCGAAATACTATCATCACTGATAAAAATGAAGCCGAGATTGGAGGCTGCGGGGTGCGGGAAATGGCGGCTGGTCCGGACTCGCAGGTCATAGGTGATGCGCTCAAGCCGTTCAAAAAACTCCGGTTGCAAAATTCGCGCCAGGGAAACCAGGCAGACGACCCCCAGAGTGAGCAGTAACGGGGTGCGGTGCAGGGGGGGCTTCACGCGGTGGACTAAATAAAAACCCCGGAGCGATGCTCCGGGGCTGGTAAAATGCGGTATCCGGAAAACCGCCTTTTACGGCTTGGTTTTCACCGGGGAGACGTTGTAGACAGTGTTGTCTTTGGTGAAAGTGGTTGCCTTCGTGAGAGCTTTGGAGCCGACGTTTTCCACGATTTCCTGCAGTCTTTCCAAGGTCCTTTCCGGGATTCTGCTGACAATGCCGGTCTTGGGGTCGAACTGCTGGCCGGCAGCGACAGTGGCCACCTTGGCGACGCCGTTTCTGACATAAGAAATGAGCACCTTGCCGGAAAGCACATCCACAACGCCACCGGCGCTGATCATGTAGACCGTGCCGCGAACAGCCGCCACGCCGGTGGGGATCTTGATTTCATAGGTTGAGGCGGGTGAAAGTTTTTTCACCGTGCCGAAAAGGGTTCCAGCCTTGAGATCCAATTCGGTGTCCGTCACAGCGTCAGCTCCGGTCTGGGTGACGGAGAGCTTTTCAACACTGAGCACCGAGTTTTCCAGAACGCGGATGGCGTCCTGTTTGACCATGGATTCGTTCTGGCTCACTGCGGTGTTTGCGGTGGCGCTTCTGTTCGCGTCCGCGTTGTTGGGGGCGTTCTCCAACCCGGATTTGGCGGAGGTGTCGTTGAGCACCAAGTCCGCATAGGATGCGTCGGCCGTCTGGATGATGGCTCCTTGAGTGACAACCGTGCCTACCGTCAGGGGCTGCCATGTGCCGCCGCTGGCAATCATGTATCGGGCGGATCCCTTGATCTGAACCACTTTTGCTGTTCCAAGCTGGCCGGCCTGAACATGCAAGCTGGCGGATAAACCGAGCAAAAATAAACCTGTCACGCACAAGCGCATCACTGGACGAATGTTTTTCATAAGAAGTATGTTTAGCCGTTACCTAATTAGCCGTTGCCCATTAAATTACTTTCTAGATTAGCCGCAGGCTTCTCAGTGTCAACCCCAATGTCGCCGATTTTCTCGGGCGGGGTGCTCTGCTCGGGGCGGAGGGGATTTCATGTCAAAGGAGCCCGTTCAGCGACTTGGCTGCCCAGGTTCCACCAGCACCTCGGGAGTGGTGTTGGTGGCCGCCATCATCAGTTTCTCCGTGACCAGAGGCAGATACGAATCGGCAATTTGGTTGTTTTGCCAGCTAAGCCTGCGGGAGCGTTCGAAGCAGGTTCTGGCCGCCGCGTAGTCGCGGAGCTGAACATAATGCCAGCCCAAATAGGCCGCCGTGAAATAGCCGTTGGGATCCAGCCGCAGGGCCTCCCGGTAGAACGGTACGGATTCCTCTTTGCGCCCCAGCCGGTCCAGGCAGAGGCCCGAGCGCAGGGACGCGTAGCCATCGTAGGGGTTGAGCTTGCGGGTCAAGCTCAACCAGTCCAACGCGCGGGCGGCGGTGCTTTCCGCCTCGTCATCCCAGAACTGGCGGCGCAGGTTTTCGCCGAGCGCGCCGGCGGTGTTGCTGTTTCTGGGTTCGATGGCGAAAGCTTTTTCGAGCGCTGCCATCTGCGTCAGGGAGCCGTCCGGGGCGTGTTCGGCAAGGCTCAGCCAGTGGTGTTCACGCGCGCTGCGCTGCCCTTGCCAGCCCAAACCAGCCAACCCGAGGACGAGCAGCAGGGTGAGCAGGAGTTTGGCCGGGAGCTTGGGCGCCTTCCAATGCTTCTCTGTGCTGAAACGCTGGCAGCTGCTCACAACAGCCATAAGAGTTATCGCCAGGATCGCGTTGGCCGGGATATGAAAGTTGAAATCGACAAACGAGTGAAGAAGCAGGGCCGTGAGACCCAGCAGGGGCCCCAGCAACAAGGCGAACTTGTTGCTTTGGCGCGATCCCAAGTCGGCCGCCGTTCCGGACACCCGCCGCCAGGTTCTGCAAACGCCGGCAAAGAGCAGGACCCAGGCAGCCGCCACCAACCCCGCACCCGCGGCTCCCCAGTCCGTCAGCGTGTTGAGATAGTCGTTATGCACCCTGTCGGGTTGCAGCTGGATTGTTTCGGGGCGAAGGGCGCGGAAACGGTAGTCGAAGTGGTTTGGGCCGATGCCCCACCAGGGGTTTTCACGCCATAGTTGCAGGGCAGGTCGCCAGAGATCGAACCGCGCGTCGTCATCCAGTTTTCCTTCCGC
>Ga0209829_10000131_pt1 | contig 64558 bp, 70 predicted proteins | sample C_140205_EF_Meta_FD_187311 | JGI IMG/M metagenome (GOLD analysis project Ga0209829, IMG submission 187311) | Freshwater microbial communities from Lake Croche, Canada to study carbon cycling - C_140205_EF_MetaG (SPAdes) (version 2) | ecosystem: Environmental > Aquatic > Freshwater > Lake...
AAGTGGCGGCAAAAAATAGGTTGGATTTTCATCCCGGAACCTGCAGGTTTCCGCCCTTGTTCGCCAGAGTAGCTCAGTGGTAGAGCAGAGGACTCATAAGCCTTTGGTCGCGAGTTCAATCCTCGCCTCTGGCACCACTTTACGGCCCGGCATGTTTGCCGGGCCTTTTTCTTGCCTGAATTTAGACCAATTCCGCCAATAGCGCGCGGAGTTCGCGCTCGGGGTCTTCGTGGTGCTGCTCAAGGGCGAGGCGCAGGGCGTCGGCGAGGTGGACTTTGGCTTCGGCTTGGCGGCCAAGCCGGGCGAGTAGTTTGCCGAGCAAGATGCGCGGCATCATCCAATCGGCTTTTTTGGTGACGCAGTATTCGAAGTGCGAAACGGCCTCGGCGCCGCGTTCCTCGGTCACGAGGGCCTGCGCGAGGCTAAAGCGAAAAAGTTCGTTTTCCGGTTGCTGCGCTACGAGCCCAGCAAACGTCTCGGTGCGCGACGCCATCGCCTCAAACTCCGTCGACGAATACCATCACGCCGGTGGCGTTGTCCGGACCACCACGGCGGACGGCCAGCGAGACGATGGCCTTGAGCGCTTCCTCGGGGGTGTCGGCGTTGGCCGTCAGTTCGCTGAGTTCGCCATCTGGAATCATTCGCGTGACGCCGTCGGTGCAAAAAAGATAACGGTCACCGATGGTGAGCGCTTGAGAGATGAGGTCGACGTCCGGCGGGGTTGGTTGACCGATGCAACGGGTCAAAGCGTTGCGGTTTGCTTCGTGGTAATAGACCACTTCGCCTTTGGCGCGGCGCATCCGCGCTTCGTTCTCCACGGAATGATCCTCGGTCAAACGAATGAATTCACCTTTGCGCAGCAGGTAGGCGCGCGAGTCGCCGACGTGGGCGAGCTTGAGCGTATTGCCGCGCACGAGGCCAAAGGTGAGCGTCGTGCCGATTCCCATGGCCGGGCTGATCTTCTGGCCGAGTGTGGCGACGCTCTCATTCACATTTTGCACGATGGTCGTGAGATTGGGCTCTCGGTCGGCGGGCGTGGCATGCACCGCCCCGGAAATTTCGTCGACCGTATGCTGCGCCGCCTCGGCCCCACCTGGTAGACCACCGACGCCATCGGCAATGCCGAAGAGGTTGATTTTCTCATCGCATAGTAAGCGATCCTCGTTGTTTCGGCGGACACGGCCGATGTCGGTTAGCGCTGCGGCGCGGAGCAAAGGCATGAGATTTAGGGAGATGCTAGGCAGGGTGTTGGTCAGGAGAAAGGATGAAATTTCTCATTCCGCGTTTCCCGTGTGAGCTTCGTAAACTCGGTTTGAGGCAGACACTCGAGGAACAAGCGGCCGTAGCTCTTGGCCAATAGGCGTGAATCGAGCAAAGTGATGAGCCCGCGGTCGGTTTGGGTGCGAATCAGGCGGCCGACTCCCTGCCGGAACTTGATGAGCGCGTCGGGCAGCGTGAGGTCGTTGAACGGACTGCCGCCAGACTCGCGGATGTGTTCACATTTGGCTTCGGTGATCGGGTGGGTCGGCGGATCGAACGGCAGGCGCGTGATGATGACTTGGGCGAGGGCGTTGCCGGGGACGTCGACGCCGGTCCAGAAACTGTCGGTGCCGAACAACACGGCGTTGCCGAGATCGCGCATTTGCTTGGCCAATTCAGTGCGGGAAAGTTCGGCGCCCTGCATCAAAAAGGGGCGCCCGGCGGCGCGGAAAACCGGTTCGAGCGTCGTGGCAATGGCGCGCATGTCGGTGTAACTCGTAAACAGCACGAGCGTGCCACCGCGCACGGCCTGCACGCAAAAACCCACGTAGTCGGCGAGCACGTCGAGGGCGAGTTTGGCTTCTTGGGGCGAGGGCAGTGGGACGTCGGAGGCGACGAAGACGCGCATATTGCGCTCAAAATCAAAGGGCGATTTCACGACGACGGCCCGGGCGGAACCGGCGCCGATCCGCGCGGCGAACGGCTCGATCTGGCCACCCATCGCGAGCGTTGCGCTGGCACAGATGACACTGGTGCCGCAGCCGAAGAGATGTTTCTGCAACTCGGGCGCGACGTCGATGGGCGCGCTGCGGAGGGTGACGGTGGTCTGCTTGCGACCGCCGCGCTCCGCCCAGTAGACGTGGCCCTTGTCGCCGAGTGTCAGCCATTCGGTGACACCGGACTGGAGGGTCTTTACCCGCTGTTTTTGTTCGAGGAGTTCGTCGCGCTCGCGGCCGTCTTCAAGTTTGTCACCGAGTTTTCCCAGCAACCGGTGGAGTGCGCCGAGCGGACCGTCGAGGGTGGGCTCGGCGACGCCTTCTTCCCGGACGCGAACGATCGGACGTTGGGCCAGCAGCGTGGCGGCGAGAAAATCGAAAAACTGTTTCGAGGCATCGAGTGCGTCGCTGACGAGTTGTTGCGCCTCCGCTCCGCCGAGTTTGCGGAAGATGCCGCGCTTGGTGCGCGGGTTGAAAAGATATTTTAACGCGCGGTCGACGCCATAGCTCGAGAGCGAGAGGCCGAAGTTGGCCGTGGCGACTTCAGGCACGGTGTGCGCTTCGTCGAGGACCAGGAAGTCGTCGGCGAAGAGGACGCCACGTGGATCGGTCGTCGCGCCCTGCGCCTGTGCACCACCTGCGCTGATGAGAGCGAACAGGAGGGCATGGTTGACGATGACAAGATTGGCCGAGCGCATGCGGCCGCGGGCGCGTTGATAAAAACATTTTTCGCCGTCGCAGTGTTTGCGCGAACAGGAGGAAGAGTCGGCATTGACCACGTCCCACACTTCGGCGCGAGGCGGCGGGCGGAGGTCGTGGCGCAGGCCCGTCTCCGTTTGCTCGGCCCACTCGGCGATGCGCTTCAATTCGTCGTAGTCGGCATCGGCAAAAAGGGTGGAGCGGTCGGCGAGGGCGTGGCCGAGGCGCGTCGTGCAGAGATAGTTGGATTTTCCGACGAGAACGGCGGATTTGAAGTCGGCGTAGCGGGCGAGAGTGGGGGTCGACTTGAAGAGTCGGCGGCACTTCGGGAGGTCGCTGGTCTCGAGTTGCTCTTGCAGGGAAATCGTGTGCGTGGAGACGATTAGCTGGCGAGACGTGTCGATCGCGTGGATCAGGCCGGGGATGAGATAGGCGAGCGACTTCCCGACGCCAGTGCCGGCTTCAAACAGGAGCGGCTCGTCCCCCTTCATCGCGGCGGCGACTGCACGGGCCATTTCCTCCTGTTGCGGCCGGTGGTCGAGCTTGAGCCCGGTCTGCAACCAACCGTCCTCGGCGAAGATTTTCGCAGCGAGGGCGGGCGCGTGGCTGAGGGGCGGAGGCGCGGAGCCGGTTTCGTCGCGAAGGCCGATCATGAGAATGAGTCCGCCAACCAATGGATTGGACGACGGAGGGCGCAAATGAATTTGCAGGCTGGACGCGAATGGCGGACCGTAGGCACATGGAAACGCGCGTCATCGCCAACACGGAGTGGGTGGAGGAGCTGGTGCGTTTCTTGCGCACCCAGCCCGGCGTAAGTGCCGTGAAAATTGATCCTGTCGCGCACAAAATTTCGGTGGCGACGGTCGGCCAGGTGGCATTGGCGGGGCTGGAGGAAAAACTCGCCGCGACGATCGCGTCGATCGACGCGCAACTTGCGGCCAAGAGTGCGGCAAGCACGCCGGCGGGCTTTTCGGTGAAGCGAGAGGGCGAAGCGACGGTGATTGGCCGAGACTCCTGTGTGACGGCGGAAAAAATGTGGCAGTGGCGCGAAATGGAATGGCCGGAGATCAAGGCAGAGCCACTGCCGGAAGACCAAGAATGGCGATTGTTGGCCAAGCTCGCTACGATGTGCGGCTCGGCGGGGATCGCAGGGGTGGTGGCGGGTTATCTGGCGCCGGGTCTGCCCTGGGTGGCGAAGGGGTTTTTTCTCGTCGGCATCATTTCGGGTGGCTGGGACGCCGCCGCCGATACGTGGGCGAATCTGAAGAAACGGGAAATCGATATTCACTTCCTTATGCTGGCCGTCGCGCTCGGGGCGATGTTCATCGGAGCGTGGGGTGAGGCGGTGTTGTTGCTGTTTCTCTTTTCGGCGTCGGGTGCGATGGAGGAATACGCGCTAGATCGCACCCAACGGGAGGTGAGTGCGCTGCTGAAATCATCACCGAAGCGCGCCAATCGTGTGTTGGCGGATGGCCGCGAAGAGGAGGTCGCGGTCGAGACGTTGCAAGTGGGGCACCGCTTGCGGGTGAAGCCCGGAGAGGCGTTTGCCGCCGACGGACTGATCGTGCATGGCAAGAGCGCGAGCGACGAGTCGACGCTGTCAGGGGAGGCAAATCCGGTGGAGAAAACCGTGGGCGACCAAGTTTTTAGCGGCACACTAAATTTGTGGGGCGTGGTCGAATTTTCAGTCGTGCGATTACCGGCGGAGAGCACCTTACAGAAAATTATTCGACTCATTCAGACTGCACAAAAGCTTAAAGCGCCAAGCGAGCGGTTTACGGAGAAGTTTGGCACTGGCTACACCTATGCGGTGATCGGAGGCTCGGCCGTGATGTTTCTTGTTTGGTGGTTGGGCTTTCAGTTGCCGGCGTTTACCAACACTCCCGAGACTCGTTCAGCGTTTTATCGGGCGATGACGTTAATGGTGGTGGCCAGCCCGTGTGCCCTGGTGCTGTCGATCCCCTCGGCAATTTTGGCCGCGATCGCGTGGGGTGCGCGACACGGAGTGTTGTTTCGGGGAGGGGCGGCAATTGAGAAACTAGCCGATATTTCGGCGGTGGCGCTCGATAAAACGGGCACGCTAACGACGGGCGAATTGGCCGTGGTCGGATGCGAAAGCTACCCGCAGGGGAAGGAGCGTGAAGTGATGCAGCTGGCGTTTACCCTTGAAGCGAAATCGCAGCACCCAATTGCCCGGGCGATCGTGCGCCATGCCAAAGGAGAGGGCTTGAGCGAATTAGCTCTGGACGATTTTCAATCGCTCACCGGACAGGGGTTGCGCGGGAAAATCGGGGGCGCGACGTTGCTCCTCGGCCGGCGCGAATTGCTCGAAAGCGGACCTTTGGCGGAGTGGGCTACGCGTCTGCCACCGGCGGCGGCGGAGTTGAGCGAAGTGTGGGTCATCGGCAAAGATCTCGTTGGCCGCGTGCTGCTGAAGGACCAAATTCGGGCGGAGTCCCGCGACGTGTTGGCGAAGTTGAAGGCTATGGGGATCAAGACCGTTATGCTCACGGGCGACCGTCGTCATACGGCGGAGGCGGTCGCGAAGGAGCTGGGCCTCGACGAGGTGCGGGCCGGCCTATCGCCGGAGGACAAAGTGGCGGCGATTCAGTCGTTGCGCGCTGAAGGTCGGAAAGTCGCGATGGTTGGCGACGGAGTGAATGACGCGCCATGTCTCGCGGCGGCCGATGTCAGTGTGGCCATGGGGGCGCGCGGGAGCGATGCGGCGTTGGAGCAGGCGGAGGTGATTTTAATGCACGACCGGATAGAGAACTTCCTCGCGGCCCATCGGCTCAGTCGGAGGGCGCGGGCCGTGATCCGGCAAAACTTGGCGATCTCGCTTGGCGTTGTGATTGTGATGGTGATCGCGACGGCGTTCGGGGCGGTGCCGCTGGCCATCGGTGTGGCCGCCCACGAAGGGAGCACGTTGGTCGTTTGCTTGAACTCGCTGCGACTGCTTTTTGGGCGCAATACGTAAGCAAACTTTTGACTGACACCGTAGTCACAATGCCCCAACCTGTTTTTACCATGAAGCTGAAGTTGCCCCTCTTCGTTCTTTCACTCGGATCGCTCGGTTTTTCAGCCGGGTGCAAGTTCCCCAGCAGCGGAACGGTTTATGATCGTTCCCATGTCGGCCGCGCCATGAACGTCGAGGCCGGTGATGTAACGTCGGTGCGCGACGTGCAGGTCAGCGGGCGCACGACAATCATCGGGGTGGGCGGCGGTGGACTGGTGGGCGGAGCAGCGGCTTCAGGCGGTCGCGGAGTCGGCGGGGCCGTGGCGTCGGCTGCTGGCGCAGTCGGTGGAGCGATTATGGGTGAGGCAGTCGAAGAAGTGGCGACGCGCAAGCGGGCGCAGGAGATTACAATCAAGTTGTCCAACGGCGACACGACGGCGGTGGTGCAGGAGGTGGGCAAAGATGGTGATTTTCGGGTGGGAGAGCATGTGCAGGTGTTGCAGGGCGGTGCGGGTGCGACGGTGCGGCGGCTCTATTGATGTGAGCACCGTGCCGGGAAATATTGTCGCGGTGGCCGTGCTGGTGGGAGGCTTGCTAATGGGTGGGTGCCATGTCGCGCAGAGCGAACCGCCGCCGGAGCGTCCGTTTGGCGAAGTCGAAAGCGAGGAACGCGGGGTCGTCGCTGCAGTTTACGATACTACAATGGACCTACGCACCGGCCAGAGTCGGCCCTTGCAGACGAGCCTGCCGACGGTTCCTCTCGGGCCGTTGGCGGTCGCGGTGCCGGTGACGATCGGCGGCGAGAAGCGTCGTGATGTGCCGGCCGAGGAGATTACAGTCCGACTTCCAACGGGGAAACTGGTGTTGGTCATCCAAGCGCAGGGCCACCCGGCGTTTGCGGTCGGAGAGCAGGTGAAGATTTTGCACGAACGACCCCACTATATTTCCGGCGAATCGCGGCAGCGGGTGGTGCGGGTCGAATAGGCATTTTTTTGCGGAGGTTAGTCGACGATGAGGACATGATCGCGAGTTCTGACCTGTTCGTAGAGTTCGACGATTTCCAGATTGCGCATCAGCACGCAGCCGGAGCTGAGCGGCTCGCCGATGCGATCTTCATGGTTGGTTCCGTGAAGGTAGACGTAGCGATCGTAGGTATCGACGTTGCCGCCTCGATTCACGCCGGGTTCGAGGCCGCGCAGCCAAAGAATGCGACTGGTGATAAGATTTTCTTGATGGGGCTCCCGCTCGAGAATCTCTGAGTAGTGGTGGCCAGTGGCGACGCGGGACTTGAAAACCACGCCGGGTGGTTGACCGGCGCCGATCCGCGCGGCGATTTCGTGGAGGCCTCGTGGGGTGCCGCGGGAATCCTTAAGATTGGAGGGCGGGCGCTTGGAAGTCGAAATCACATAGCTCTTAACCAGCACACCCTGGGCAAAGTATTGCATCGTCGCTGTGCTGATGTGCACGACGATAACCCTTTCTCCGGGCTTGATGCCGAGGCGGGCGCAGGTTTTGTTGACCAACTCCAAAGGAGCTTCACTCGTGAAAAACGCATCCATCAATGTCGGTATTGTCGGCGCGACCGGCGCGGTCGGTCAAGAGCTGCTAACGCTTTTGCATGAGCGCCAATTCCCCATGGCTTCGCTGCGGCTCTTCGCCTCGGCGCGGTCCGCAGGCAAAGTCATGACTTGCGCGGGTAAGACCTACACGGTCGAAGAGGCCAAGCCTGGCGTGTTTGCTGGGGTCGATGTGGCCTTCTTCGCCGCAGGTGGATCGGTCACGCGGGCACTCGCTCCGGACGCGGTGAATTCGGGCTGTCTTGTGATCGACAAGAGCTCGCACTATCGGATGGACCCGGAGGTGCCACTCGTGATTCCAGAGATCAATCCCGAGGGCCTGCGTAACCATAAAGGGATCATCGCCAATCCCAACTGCTCGACGGCGGTGACGCTCATGGCGTTGTGGCCGCTACATCAGGCGTTTGGCCTCAAGCGTTATTTCGCGTCTACTTATCAATCAGTTTCGGGCACGGGCGCCGAGGCGGTGCAGGAGCTTGAGTCGCAGGTGCAGGCCCACGTGAAGGGTGAGCCCGTCACCAAAAAAGTTTATCCCTACCAGATCGCGTTTAACGTGATCCCACAGGTCGATTCGTTTGGCCCCAACGGCTACACGGGTGAAGAGACGAAGATGATGCAGGAGAGCCGCAAGATCATGGGCCTCCCTAATCTTAAGGTGTCTGCCACGACGGTGCGCGTGCCGGTCGTGCGAGCGCATTCAGTTTCAATCAACGCGGAATTCGAGCGGCCCGTCAGCCTTGAGGCGGCGCGTGCGGCAATCGCGGCCTTTGCGGGAGCAGAGTTGGTGGATGACCCGGCAAAGAAGCTTTACCCGACCCCGCTCGATTTTGGCCGGAAAGTGAAGTGTGGCGTCGGTCGCATCCGGCTTGATACCGCGCTAGACAACGGTTTGGCCCTGTGGGTCAGCGGGGACAACCTCTGGAAAGGGGCGGCCCTCAATGCGATTCAGAATGCCGAACTCATGGCACGCGAAGGCCTTCTCAAGTCCAAGGCGCCGTCCGCCAACGCCTAATGTCCACCTGTGCGCGTGCCGTGCTTTGCCTTCTTGTCGGCATCAACGTCGCGTCATACCTTAATAATTCCTTGTCATAGCGGCTGCCCGCCCGTTTTTATTGCCCTTCGGCTTGGACGCTTAGCTCAGTTGGTTAGAGCACCTCGCTTACACCGAGGGTGTCGGGGGTTCGAGTCCCTCAGCGTCCACCATCCTAATTTTTCAATCTAAACCACTAAATGCGACACACGATCTCCGTCCTCGTTGAGAACAAGTTCGGCGTTTTGGCCCGCGTCGCCGGAATGTTTTCCGGCCGCGGCTTTAACATCGAATCGCTCAACGTCGCACCCACGCACGACGCCTCGCTCTCGCGAATCACCGCCGTCCTGAAGGGCGACGACTCCTCGCTCGAACTTTGCATCCGGCAGCTGCGCAAGCTGATCAATGTCGTCGAGGTAGCTGATTTCAAGGAAGGCCAAGCCGTTGCCCGTGAGCTGGTGCTGGTGAAGGTCCGGGCCGATGTGAAGAGCCGTCCCGAGGTGCTCCAAATCGCGGATATTTTCCGGGCGAAGATTGTGAATCTCAGCCCTGACTCGCTCATCATCGAAGCGACCGGAGACGATGAGAAGGTGACTGCGCTCCTCGGGTTGTTGGAGCCGTTTGGCATTCTCGAACTCGCTCGGACCGGTCGCCTGGCGCTGAAGCGCTAAATCAATTTCCGCAAAAGTATCGTCCACCCCTCAATAAATTTTATCATGCCCGCTAAAGTCTACACCGACAAAGACGCCGATCTCGGCGTGTTCAAAAACAAAACGCTCGCCGTCCTCGGCTACGGTTCGCAGGGCCACGCCCATGCGCTCAATCTGAAGGACAGCGGTTGCCAGGTCATCATCGGCCTCTATCCCGGTTCCAAGTCCAAGGCCGTCGCTGAACAGCACGGCTTCAAAGTTTACGACACCGCCGAAGCGGTTCGTTTGGCCGATGTGATTTTGGTCGGTTTGCCCGACATGAAGCAGGCCGATGTCTACCTCACCGACATCCTCCCCAATCTCGCCAAGGGCAAGACGCTGATGTTCTCGCATGGTCTGTCCGTTCACTTCGGTCTGATCAAGCTGCACAAGGACATCGATTGCATCATGGTCGCGCCGAAAGGGCCTGGCCACATGGTCCGTCGTCTCTATGCCGAGGGCAAGGGCATGCCGGCGCTCATCGCCGTCGCGCAGGATAAATCCAAGACCGCGAAGAAAACTGCGCTCGCTTGGGCCAAGGGTATCGGCTCGACCCGTGCTGGCGTGCTGCAAACCTCGTTCAAGGAAGAGACCGAGACCGATCTCTTCGGCGAGCAGGCCGTCCTTTGCGGTGGCGCGAGCGCCCTCGTGCAGGCCGGTTTTGAGACCTTGGTCGAGGCGGGTTACCAGCCCGAGATGGCGTACTTCGAGTGTCTCCATGAACTGAAACTCATCTGCGATCTGATGTATGAGAGCGGGATCGCCGGCATGCGTTTCTCGATTTCCGAGACCGCCAAATACGGTGACATCACCCGCGGACCACGTGTGATCAACAAGCAGACCAAGACTGTGATGAAGAAGATCCTTAAAGAGATCCAATCCGGCCAATTCACCAAGGAATGGGTCAAGGAGCACAAGGGTGGTCTCAAGAATTATAAGGCCCTCCTCAAGAAGGGCGAGCAGCACCAGATCGAGAAGACCGGCGCTTACCTCCGCAGCATGATGCCTTGGATGACCAAGAAAAACATCAAGGGCGTGCAGGCGTCCTACTCCTAAGCTCGCGCCAGTTGCTGAAATTTCGAAGGCGCAGAGTTTTCTCTGCGCCTTCTTTATTTACATGACCAAACTCGTCCTCGCCACCCGCCAGAGCCCCCTTGCGCTCGCTCAAACCGAAATGGTTGCGGCGCACTTGCGGGACAAGCTCGGTGTTGAAACGGAGTTGCTCAAGATCGTGACCACTGGGGACCGCCAGACGGAGTGGTCGCTGGAGAAAAAGGGGGGCAAGGGGCTATTCACAAGCGAACTGGAGGCTGCGCTAAAGAGCAGAGAGGCCGATGTTGCCGTGCACAGCACGAAAGATTTACCCGGTGATATGCCGGTAGGTCTCGCCATGGGCGGCTACCTGGCGCGGGCAGATACGCGGGATGTCCTCGTGCTCCACGCCGGCGTCACAACGCCGAAGACAATCGCGACCGCGAGTCCGCGTCGCCGCTGGCAAATCGCCAAACTTTTTCCGGAAGCCGCGTTCACGGAGATTCGTGGCAACGTGGACACGCGGCTGAATAAGATCGGAGAGCTCCATCTGGCCGACGCCTCGATTTTGGCGGCCGCCGGACTCAAGCGTCTCGGGATCAGCAGCTGGCCCGGCGTGGAGTTCGTGCCGCTCACGTTTGAACAAATGGTTCCGGCGGTCGGACAGGGCGCGATTGGTATCCAGTGTCGCGAGGATGACGCAGCGAAGTTTGCGGCTGTGTTCGATCCCACGACGGCGCGGAATGTGACGTTGGAGCGCGCGTTTCAATCGGCGCTTGGCGCCGGCTGTCACACCGCGTTCGCGGCGCATGTCGCGCCCGGCACGCTTTTCCTCTTTCACGAAAATATCGGCGTCCGCAGCTTGCGGCTGCAGGACAATGATTTTGTTGATCCGACCGCCACGGCAGCGCGCATTTTGAAACAATTCGGACTCTTGCCATGAATCAACCACTCGCCCTTTCGGGTCGTCGGATCGCCGTTACGCGCGCGCGCGAGCAAGCCCCCGAACTCTCCGCGAAACTCGCGGCTCTGGGGGCGGAGCTGATTGAGTTGCCGCTCATTCTCGTTTCGAAGCACATCGAGAAAGGCCCTCTCTCTGACGTGATGTTGGAACTCGGCGGCTACGACTGGATCGTATTTACGAGCGCCAACGGGGTGCGGTTTTTCATGGAAGAGTTCATGCGCCTGTTCGACGACATCCGTTCGCTCGGACTGCTTCGTTTCGCCTGCATCGGGGATACGACCGGGGCAGCGATTCGTGGTTTTCATCTGCGAGTTGAGTGCCAACCCAAGATAGCCACGGCTGAGGCGTTGGCCGAGGATTTGATCGCGACCGGCAGCCTCGATAGCGCGAAAGTCCTCGTGATCACCGGAAATCTTAACCGCGACGTGATCGTGACAAAACTAGAAGAGGCACGCGCGATTGTGGACTGTCTGCAGGTCTACAAGACCGAGAAAACCGATCTTTCGGCCGAGCCAGCGGCGGCCGATTTTCGGGCGCGAGGCGCAGACGCGATGCTGTTTGCGAGTTCGTCCGCCGTGCAGTCGTTCGTCGATCAAGCTGCGGCGCTGAAGCTCGGCAAGACGGCCCAGCGTCCGCTGGCGGGCAGCATTGGCCCGCAGACCAGCGAGACCATGAAGAAGGTCGGTATGCCGATCGATTTCACGGCGAAGACACCAAGTCTCGACAGTTTGGTGGAAGCTCTGGTTAAAAAGCTCACCGCATGAAAGTCCCGTTTCTCGATTTGAGCCTGCAACATCAGGCCCTCCGTGCGCCGGCCTTGGCGGCGTTGACGGCGACCTATGACGGCATGCGTTTTTGTTTGGGCAAAGACGTCGAGGATTTTGAGCAGAGTTTTGCCGCGACGCTCGGATATCCGCGTGCGGTGGCGATGAACAGTGGCACAGCGCCGTTGCATGTGGCCTGTATGATCGCCGGTTTCGGCCCGGGTGATGAAGTCGTGACGCCGTCGTTCACGTTTATTTCCTCCGCGTGGGGTATCAATTACGTCGGGGCGACGCCGGTCTTCGCCGATGTGGAGGAGGGGACTTTTAACCTGGATCCGGCGAAATTGGCTGCCGCCATCACGCCGCGCACCAAGGGAATTATCGTGGTGCATCTTTTTGGCCAACCGGCGCGGATGGATGAAATCATGGCGATCGCGCGCCAGCATAAGCTCTTTGTAATCGAGGATTGCGCGCAGGCGGTTGGGGCGCGCTACAACGGCACTCCCGTTGGACTGAGTGGCGACGTCGGCACATTTAGTTTCTATCCAACGAAGAACTTGGGCGGTTGTGGCGAGGGCGGTGCGTTCGTCGCGAAAGACGAAAAACTGCACACGACGGCACGGCACATTCGGGTGCACGGTTCGGATCGCCGCTACTATCACGACATCGTTGGCGGAAATTTCCGAATGGACGGTTTTCAGGGGGCTTTGCTCAACGTCAAGTTACCGCACCTCGCTGCGTGGACGGCCCGGCGGCAGGAAATCGCGGCCCGCTATCGCGCGGAGATCGAGCTCGGTGAGCTTCGCCTGCCAGCGCAGCCGAGTTACGGAAAGTCGGTCGTTCATCAGTTTACGGTCCGCCATCCACGGCGCGATGCCTTGCGGGAGCATCTCGCGAAGCAAGATGTCGGCACAGATCTGATTTATCCGGTGCCGTTGCACCTCCAGAAATGCTACGCCGGGCTGGGCCGGGGGATAGGTTCGTTCCCGGTGGCGGAACAGGCGGCGGCAACTTGCGTGAGTCTGCCAATATTCCCAGAATTGACCGACGCACAGGTGGGCCATGTGATTGCGTCAATAAATTCGTTTTAACTGAGCCTCCTGTGACCAACGGAATTCGAGTCAAGATTTGTGGTCTTACTTCGCAAGCGGAGGCGGAAGCGGCGGCGACGGCGGGGGCCGATTATCTTGGCTTCATCCTCTACCCGAAGTCTCCCCGCTACATTTCAGCGGAAGCGTTCGCTGCCCTCTCACCGAATTTGCCTCCGGTAAAAAAAGTCGGCGTGGTTGTTTATTCTTCTCCCGACGATCTGGCACGGGCAAAGGACGCAGGCTTCGACTACGTGCAGGTTCATTTTCCGAATGAGACCCCGTTTTTTGAGGCGGCGATGTGGACCGATGTTGTTCCGCCTGAAAGGCTCTGGCTCGCGCCAAGAGTTCCCGTCGGCAAGGAACTCGACTTAGCGTTCGTGCCGCTGGCAGACACATTTCTCATTGATACCTATCATCCCACCAAAGTAGGCGGCTCCGGTGAGACGGGTGATTGGCCCGCCTTTTTGAAGCTGCGGGATAAGTTTCGCAAAGTTTCCTGGGTGCTCGCCGGCGGCTTGAATCCGGAGAATATCGTGGCTGCAGCGACGACATCCAAGGCGTTTACGTTGGACATCAACAGCGGCGTCGAGTCGTCGCCGGGTGTTAAAGATCCCGCGAAACTCAAGGCGCTCTTCGACGCATTGAAGCAAGCGCCAGTCCCGCAATACTGAGCGGACTCCGGCGCCCGGTCCTAGGCGACAGCAGGTTTCGGGTGGTCGGCGCCCTCGTGGCTGAGAAGCTGACGTTTTACGTCCTCGCCAAAGGCATAGCCAGTGAGCGATCCGTCGCCGCCGATTACGCGATGGCACGGAATGATGAGGCAAATGGGGTTGGTGGCATTGGCCCGGCCGATTGCCCGCGAGGCGTCGGGCTTGCCGAGGTCGGCCGCGAGTTGTCCGTAACTGCGGGTTTCACCGAACGGCACTTTTTGAAGCGCCGCCCACACACTGAGTTGAAACGGGGTGCCACTGGGCATCAACGCGACGGTGAATTGGCGGCGTTTCTTGCTGAAGTATTCGAGCACTTCGCGGCGAACGTCGGCAGCGCGCACCGGGTCACGGACAATCTCGTCGGCCGTGAAACGCTCGCGAAGTTCGGGGAGTCCACCGAAGGCGCTGGCAATGACGGAGCCGCTGGCATTGAGGGCGACGGAGAAGTCGCCGACCGGGGTCGGGAAGGTGTCGTAGAATTGTCTCATGGAGGCGTGGGTTGTTTAAACTGCCAGAGATGGGCGGTGGCGAGACTGCGATACGGAGAAAACATCGGCATCAGTCGGCGTGTGGCGTCGCCATCGGGGCGCTCCTCGAGTTTGAGGAGAGTTTGGAGTCCGCTCGTGACGCCGGTGTCACCATAGGGGACGCAATCGGCGAAGCCGAGCGCCCGCATCATCAGGTAGTTCACGGACCAAGGGCCAAGCCCCCTCACCTCGAGCAGCGTGCGTTCCGCCCGGGTGGCCGACAGCGTGCGCAGGGAGGAGGGAACGAGCTTGCCGGCCGTGATCAAACGCGCGGTTTGGATCACGTAGTCGGCTTTTTGCCGGGAAAACTGGAGGGGCAACAGGTCCGCGGGCTCGAGCGCCGCGACGGCGACGGGAGTGGGCGGAGCGTAAAGGCCTGCGGCGAGCGGGACGCCGGTGCGTTCGACGAGCCGACGCTTGAGCAGGCACGCGAAGGGGAAATTGATCTGCTGGCCTATAATGGACCAGAGTAGGCCGTCGAAAATCGACGGAGTTTGGCTGATCCGCAATTCGGGGCGCCCGGCGACGAGGCGCGCGAGGCCGAGTTTTTTGGCGAGCCGAGCGAAGGCAGTCGCGTCTTGGTCGAGACCAAGCAGGCCGACGACGAGGGCGTGGGCCTCGGCTCCAGTGCCAGCAGAAATTTCGGCCTGAATGGTGGCGGCGGTTATTCGCAACGTGAGCAGGGCGGGACCGGTGGAGAGTTGAACGGCACTCGTGTAGACGTCGCCGACTAACCGATCGGTTAAACTGTAAATATCGCGGCTTAGCGCCCGGCGTAAATAGCCGAGGTGGTAGCCAGTCGGCAGCGTCAGCGTGAAGGCGCGCGCGGCATGGAGCGCGCGGTAGGCCGATGGTGTCAGGCTGTTGAGGCGACGAAAGGTTGCGTGAAACGCCGAGATGGCATCGAAGCCGACCGCGAGTGCCAGATCCGTGAGCGGCGTTTCACTCGCGAGGAGGTGGTGCTTGGCTGCGTCGATTCGCGCACGGAGCAAGAGATCGGCCGGGGTCGTGTGATAGTGCTGCCGAAATAATTCGAAGGCCCGAGTGACGCCGAAGCCCGAGCGGCGAATGATGGCGCGTGCGTCGCTGAAGGCGGCGGGATTGGCGCGAACCTCGGCGACGAGGGCCTCGATGGTCTCGAGCACCGGATCGGCGCCGCGGGCAAAATCGTCCGGGTGACATTTCTTGCAGGCGCGCAGGCCGGATTCGCGGGCGGCTGCGCAAGTCGGGAAGAAGCGGACGTTTTCCGGCTTCGGTTTGCGCGCCTTGCACGAGGGCAGGCAGTAGATGCCGGTCGTGAGGACGCCGGTGAAGAAGCGGCCATTGCAGGAGGCGTCGCCCGCGAGGACGCGCGCATACATGGTGGCTGGATTCATTCGCATCGGCGGAAAATAGCACGGGCAGACGAATCCGTCGTCCGTATAATTTCGGTGCAATTTTCTGGCGGCGGGACGGCGCCCGTGCGCGCAGGACGGAAATCAGAGTCGAGCTTTGATCGACTGGATCAGGGCGGCGTAGTCAGACTCGGCGAGCAGTTGTTTGTTCGCTGGCATCATTTCAAACGGAGCGCCCCAGGCGACGCCACCTTCGAACTTCGGCACGAGGTGCATGTGCAGGTGGGGCAGTTTGTCGGAGTAGGCGCCGTAGTTGATTTTATTCGCATTCACGGCGGCCTTGATCGCGCGGGCGGCGCGGGCGACATCCTGCGTGAAGCGGATCAACTCGGCATCGGGCAGCTCGAAGAGCTCGTTGACGTGACCGTGATAGGCGACGACGCAACGGCCGCGGTGGGACTGTTCCTTGAACAGGTAGAGCGTCGAGGCGCTCAGCGGCGCGATCTCGATCATGAGATCATGCAGGCGTTGGTCTTTGCGGCAGTATTGGCAGTCTGGGAGGTCGCGCATGAGAGGAGAATTCGTGAGGGGGGAGAGAGCGGCGTTCAACGCTGCAATTCGCGGAGGGTTCGTTCGACAACGGCGATGTCGCGCGCGGCATGGGACGGCAGGGGAAAATCGTCGTTGAACAGATGTAGCGGACCGTGCCGCTCGACCGTGACCGGAGATTCGTCGGGCTGGCCCGCTGGGTTCATGGGCGGCGGTGCGAGGCCAAAGTGTTCGGCGATAAAGTTGTAAACGGCCGCTCTTTTTGACGGACCGTAGTCGTGCTTTTCGGTGGGGAGATGGATGTTGGCGGTGTTTTTTCCGGCTTGGTAGTAGCGGTAGATTTTCTGGACGAACGGAAACTCGACGTTGGGGGTGTGCTTCGTCCAATCGTCGCCATCCGAGACGAGTAAGAGTGGTCGCGGTGCGGCCAGGGCGGCGATCATGACATTATTGGCAAAGTGCGCGTTGCTGCGATGGACAGGCTGTCCGCTTTCGCAGAGGCAACCGCCGAAGAAATAGGATGAGACCATCACAACCGGTGCGCTGAGCGTGACGCGTGGGTCCAGGGCCGTGAGTAGAAACGTCTGCGTTCCGCCACCGGACTCCCCGGTCACTGCTACGCGCTTGCGGTCCGCGCCGTCGAGCGAAAGGAGATAGTCAAGGGCGCGCATCGCATTCCAGACTTGAAGCGTCTGGGTGAAAGGCAGTCGGTGTGCTTCTTGCCCGAATTGCGTGCCGGAGTCCCCATATCCGACCATTTCAATCGAGAGTACGATTGCGCCCATGCGGGCCAAGATTCCTCCGCGTTTTTGCACGGTTTCGGTGAAACGACCCTGTTTTTCGAAATCAGCTGGACTCTTGATCGTTGGTCCGTGGCCGTGCGTCGTAAGGACGACGGGGTAGGGAGGTTTGGCGTTGGTGGGCCGGTAAACGTTTCCCGTGACGAAGTAGCCCGGGACGGATTCGAAGGCGACGTTTTCCACGGTGTAGCCGGCGTAGGTGCGCAGCGGGCGAACAATCGGATTCAGTGGAGTGCGCTTCGGCCACGGAGAGAGTCCGGCTCCCTCTTGGATGCGGCGCCTGACGTGTTGTGCATAAGCTTCCCAACTGGTGCGGTCGGGGAATTGCGCGAGCGCCTCGTCGAGGGTCGCCTTGCCTTGCTCCGGAGTAAGATAGGCGCCGACGCAGAGAGTGGGGCCGGCGGTTGGAACAGGTGGGAGGCCGGCCGGAATCCAGTTCACGGCTGGCGCGGCCAGCGAAACAGAGGATAGGGCGGTGAGCAGTAAGAGCGCGGGGAAACGGTGGGGCATGGGGATGGCGTAGGGTGTCATTGGCGGCGCGTCACGCGCTTTTTCCGTTGGAACGCCCCGTGAGTTCGCGAACATTCCGCCGTCATGCTGCCTCCTCTCCCTGCCTCGTGGTTGCCTTTGCTGCGCGATGAATGCGCATCGGATCATTTTCGAGCCCTCGAAGGATTCCTCGCAGCTGAGATTAAGGCAGGAACGACGGTCCTGCCGCCGCGCGAGGATATTTTTCGGGCCTTGGAGCTGACGTCCTATGAAAACGTGAAGGTGCTGCTCTTGGGCCAAGACCCCTATCCCACACCCGGCGATGCGCACGGATTGTGTTTCTCGGTGCGCCCGGGGGTGAAGGTGCCGCGTTCGTTACAGAACGTATATAAAGAGCTGCGTGCCGACGTGGGGTTTCGCATTCCCAATCACGGCAATCTTGAACCGTGGGCGCGGCAGGGGATGTTGATGCTGAATACCGTGCTGACGCTGCGGGCCAACGAAGCGTTTTCGCATCGCAAACGCGGTTGGGAGGAATTCACCGACCGCATTCTTCGGCTGGTGGACGCGAAGCCGACGCGCGTGGTGTTTGTGCTTTGGGGCAAGGCGGCCCAGCAAAAACGCGAACTCATCACAGGAGCACAGCACCGGGTGGTCGAGTGTGCGCACCCCTCGCCGTTGGCGGCGCGTTTTTTCATGGGCTGCCGTTGTTTTTCAAAAATCAACGCGCTCCTCGAAGAACCGGGTCTCACCCCAATGAAGTGGGAACTGGCGGATGAGCGTTCATCGGTTGCGCAGGGCGGACTGGACCTCAGTTCAGTGTAGGCGGGCCGCTCAAGGCGCCGCCGTCGCAGGAGGCCTGGAGGGGAAGTCGGTGTTCAGATACAGCTGTTCGACTTTCGTGCGAGCCCATGGGGTTTTGCGCAGGAAAGTGAGGCTCGATTTTATGCTGGGGTCCGACGTGAAGCAGCGGATGTCGATGCGGTAACCGAGTTCTTTCCAGCCGTAGTGCGCGATCAGCTGCGTCAACAGGGTTTCGAGCGTAATACCGTGAAGCGGGTTGTTTTTCTGCGGAGGCGTCATGGTGGCGCGAGCGGGTGTTAAGCGGTGGCGTGCTGTTCGAGGACGGAAAGAGGCACGATCTCGAGGGTTCGTTCGTGGGTCGACGTGAGCGCGACCGGTGAGGCGACTCCGGCCTCAAGGCATTCCAGCCATCGCGCCGCGCAGACACACCAGCGGTCGCCTGCTTGCAGGCCGGGGAAATCGTATTCTGGCATCGGGGTGGACAGGTCATTGCCGGCGACTCGGCTGTAGGTGAGGAATTCTTCCGTTACTTCGACGCAAACCGTGTGGCAGCCCTGATCTTCCGCGCAGGTATCGCATTGGCCGTTGCGGAAAAATCCGGTCATCGGTGCGGTCGAGCACGGTTTGAGCGGGCCGCCGAGGACATTGCGTGAGGGCAGGGGTGTCATGGGAGCAAAATGGAGGGAGGGATGGCGCGGTGCAACGTCGGGCTGGCAATTCGTCACGAGAGCGCCACAACTCCCGACACTTTCGTCTCATGAAACCGCATATCAAGCTCGCCGAAACGATAACGCCCGACGGGGCCCGGCTCACTCTGCACGTGCATGATGGTGAATATTGCGTGCGCGTTAACGGTCAGGCGCTGATGGATTCGACCGTGGCGACGTCAGAATTGCAGATTGGCGAGTTGGCGACAAACGGGTTTCCCCGCTTTGGAAAATCACGCGTGCTCATCGGCGGACTGGGTCTTGGGTTTACGTTGCGCAGCGCGTTGGAGGGCGTCGGGCCGCACGGGGTGGTCGAAGTGGCCGAGCTGATTCCTGCGATGGTGGAGTGGAACCGCACGTATCTTGAAAAACTCAACGGTGCGCTGGTGGACGACAAGCGCGTCGCGCTCCAGATCGGCGATGTGTGGGCCGTGCTGACCCGCGCCGGGTCCGCTCGCTACGACGCGATCATTCTCGATACTGACAACGGGCCGACGGCGATGGTGCAGCGGCAAAATTCGCGCCTTTACGACGAGGCGGGACTGCGGCGGATCTATGCGGCCCTCAAGCCCACCGGCCGCGCCGTCATTTGGTCCGCGTCCCATGACCGTGCATATGCGGCCCGGTTGGCCAAGGCGGGCTTTAAAGTCGAGGTCGTGGCGGCCAAGGTCCATGCGACCGCGAAACGTCCCGCCTATACACTCTACGTTGCGGACAAAGTGGTCGAAGCGTAGCGCTCAATTCTCGACAGCGCTCCGGTGCTGAGCACTCTGGATTCATGGCTTCAACCTACGAAACTCTCCGCGCCGACATCATTGTATCCATGAAGGCCCGCGACAGCGCGACGACGACGGCTCTGCGCACGGCAGATGCGGCCGTCAAACGCGCGGCGATGGACGCCAATAAGGAAATCGACGAGGCGCTGACGATTGTAACGATCCGCAAGGCCGTGAAAAATCTCACGGATGCGAACGTGGAGTTTACCAAGGGAGGACGTGCGGATCTTGTGGCCGCGAACGACGTCGAGATTGGCATTCTCTCGAAATATTTACCCAAGGCGTTGGATGCAGCGATCGTCGACGGATTGATCACGGCAGCGATCGCTTCGACGGGGGCGCAGTCGAAGAAGGAAATGGGCAAGGTGATTGCGGCGTTGAAACAGCACCCGGATGCTTCACTCATCGACTTTGGGGTGGTAAGCAAACTGGTGCAGGCGAAATTGCCGTGAGTACTCGCGGGTTCGTTTTGGCCGCGCGAGTGATGTTGCTGCTATTGGCAGCGAGTCGGCTGTCGTCGGCTGACGATGCGCGGCCTGCTGAGGCGCGTTACGAGACGCGCGCTAAGCACGATCGCGACGGAATTGGTAAATTTTATCTGGGGAGGGAGATCGCACAGGTGATGGGCCACCAAGCGGCCGGGTGGTTGGAGCGACCAACGCGTCAGGAAGAGGAGCGGACAGATTTATTACTCGCGGCGCTTAACTTGAAGCCCGGCGAAGTGGTGGCGGATGTCGGCGCGGGTAGCGGGTATTTTTCTTGGCGAATGGCCCAGAAAGTCGGACCGACCGGGAAAATCTACGCCACCGATATCCAACCGGAGATGCTGGAGCTGTTGATGGCCCAGATGCGAAAACGCAACGTGGAGAAAATCGTCGTGCCTATTCTCGGCACGGTGCAGGACCCGAAGTTGCCGCCGAACTCGACGGATTTGATTTTGCTCGTCGATGTCTACCATGAGCTCGATTTTCCCTTTGAGATGACGAAGGCGATGATTGCGGGATTGAAGCCGGGCGGACGACTCGTGCTGGTCGAGTATCGAGGAGAAGATTCGGCGGTGCCGATTAAGAAGCTGCACAAGATGACGACGGCGCAGGTGAAGCAGGAGATGGCCGTGCATCCGTTGACCTTCGACCAGCAGATCGACGTGTTGCCGCAGCAGCACATTTTAATTTTTCGCAAGTCCGCCCAGCCGTAACTTAATGCCCTACTCGTCACCATGAGCGCCAAGTCCAAATCTCCTTCGTCCAACAACCGGGTCGTGCTCATTCGGGAGGAGCCGATTGAGTTGTCCCAATTTCTCAAGTTTGCCGGCGCCGCTGAGAGCGGTGGTCAAGCCAAGCAGGCGGTGGCGGACGGCGAGGTGTTCCTCAACGGCGTGGTCGAGACCCGCAAGGGCAAGAAGCTCGTCGCCGGTGACAAGGTCACGTTTGGCGGCGAGACGCTGGTGGTGCAGGTGGCGGGCTGAGGTTCGGTGAGGTGGTCCGTGGGGTGGTTGGTCGGGCTGACCGCGACCTTGACCCGCACCGCTGGGCGCGGTGACGATGCGGGATGGCTTCTCCTCAATTGCTGATTGAAAAACTCGTAACCGGCACCGGCGCTTCACCCAAGAAGGGCGACACCGTGACGGTCCACTACACCGGAACCTTCGTCGACGGCGGCAAGTTTGACAGCTCCGTCGATCGCGACGAGCCGTTCGCCTTTATCTTGGGCATGAAGCAAGTCATCGCCGGCTGGGACCAAGGCGTGGCCACGATGAAAGTAGGCGACAAGGTGAAGATGACGATTCCACCTGAGCTCGGCTACGGGCGCGAAGGGTATCCCGGAGCGATTCCGCCAAACGCGACTCTCATTTTCGAGGTCGAGCTATTGGGGATTGAAGCCTGACGAATTCGCTACGGCTGAGTCGTAACCGGAGGGGCGTTGCCGTCGATGCCGGTGCGCCGGAGAAACGCGCTCCGGCGATTTCCGCTCCGTCCTTGCGCCGCAGTTCGTTCGCTCGGATCGCTATAGGATTGGCGACGATAGCCGCCGCGGGTCGGATCGGCCGCGCAGCGAATTTGAAACTGCTGCATCCGTTCGAAAATGCCGAGGAGCTGCGTCGGTAACGGATAGTGATCGAGGCCCGAACGTTCGAGCGCGAGGAGCAATTCGTGCGTCGCTTCGAGCGTCGAGAGGCAACCGTCGTGGGGCTGCTGCTTGATGACGTATCGGCTGCGCCCGGTCGGTGTGAACATGATCCGGGGCAGTCGTTGCAGGCTCGGGCTGAGGCGAAGCATTTTTCGCGCACCGCCCCACGTGGAATCGAGCAGGAGCACAACGAGGCGTCGCGCGCCGAGTTCGGCGGGGGTCAAGGCCCCCGTGGAGAGGTTGCGTGCGTCAACGCCGGGGTAGAGCAGGACGGTGAAGTTGAGCGGATCGTTGATGAGAGCTTGGACTTCCTCGTGCTCGTCAAAGGCGACACCCATGTGAATTTCACTCTGTGGGAGGCAAAGGTGCGTGAGACGGCCGGTGTTCGCTTTCTCTTTTTTGTACTCCTTGGGATGCATGAGAAACACGATTTTGGTGCGTGTTGCCATCGGTTGGATTGAAGGACACCAACAGTGAGCCAACGGCCAGAAACAGCGGTAGCAGGTCGCTCGGCTCATGCTGAAAGTGAAACCAAGGAACGGATGGCCATCAGTTCTTGAAGTCGGTATTCGGGCGCGCGAGGTCGAGTTCCTTGATCCACGCGTTGCGGTAGCGGACGTCATGGCCCTCGCATTGGAGCTTGAGGCCGCCAGGGACGTCAGTGATGCCTTTGCCTCCGTCATTACCACCATCGATTCCAGAGTTGGCGCCGCCCCAGACTTGGTTGATCACCTGGTTGCCGTGCACCTTGAGGCCATTGAAATAGAGGGTGACCATCGCGGGCTCGATGCGTTTGCCGTCTTTAAAACGGGCGGCCCGAAACTGCAGGTCATATGAGTTCCATTGGCCGATACCCTTGTAGGCGAAATAGGGCGACGGGGTCTCGTTGATTACCGCCCCCATGCCGTGCTTCGTGGCGTCGCTGTCGCAGATTTGAATCTCGTAGCGATTTTGAAGGTAGACGCCGCTGTTGCCGCCAGTCTTCGTCACGAGGAATTCGATGTGCAGGCGGAAGTCGCGGTAGGCTTTTTTGGTGACGATGTCGGCGGCGCCGTATTTTCCTCCGGCAGCGGCAGGATCATCGGTTTGGAGGACGGTGCCCCGGTCGACGGGATCGTCGACGATTTTCCATTTGATCGGCATGGAAGAACCGAAGCGGGGGCCCGTCCAGTAGGTCCACTTGTCGTCGAGCATGCGGCGGCTGCCGTCAAGGATGACCTCGGCATCGGCGGGTGCCTTCGCGCCGACGCCGAGTTGGGCCAAAGCGGCGGGAAGCAAGGCACAGAGCAGGGCGCCAGCGGCGACGCGACTGAACAAGAGAGAGCGGAGGCGGGTAGGATTCATTTTTGGGAAATCGAGATTGCAGTGAAAGGCGGTTGAATCGCAAAACAAGAATTGTCGGGTTTGGACGGAACGCCGTTGTCGAGCGGCTTAGGGCGATGCAGCTCAGAGGAATTTACCATCTCACGGCGGTCACTGCCAAGGCGTCAGCCAACCCTGCGTTTGATGCTAAAATCCGCTGCTCAACTGTGAATTTTGGGGTGAATGGGTTCTGTTTTCAGCGTCTCTAATTTCGCGGGCCTAACGGAATTCGATTTGAAATTGCGACCGACGAGCCGGGCTTCACGGCGGATGAGCCGCTTGATCGCCTCGGTGGAAAACTCTCATTGCCGCCGTTTCTTGAGTCGCGGCGCAAAGAGATTGAAGCGGGCTTTGAGTCTCTTGTGACGTAATCCAGGGTTGCGGGGCTCAATCACATTCCGGGGAAGCCGCCTTTGCCCTTCATCGCTTCCATTTGTCGCATCATTTTCTTCATGCCGCTACCGCCACCCTTCATCATTTTCATCATCTGCTGCATTTGCTGAAACTGCTTCAGGAGCTGGTTGACCTCGACGATCTTCACGCCCGAGCCGTCGGCGATACGCTTGCGCCGGTTTCCATTCAGGATCTCGGGCTTCCGGCGTTCCTGCTTGGTCATCGATTTGATGATGGCCTCGGTGCGCGCCATTTGTTTGTCGGCCCCCTCGGGAATCTGCATGCCGCTCATGCCGGGCATCATGCCCATGATGCTCTGCATAGAGCCCATTTTTTTTACCTGCTGCATCTGCGCGAGAAAATCTTCGAGGTTGAAATCGCCCTTCCGGAGCGTCTCGGCCATTTTCTCGGCTTCCTTGACGTCGATGGTCTCTTGCGCTTTTTCGACGAGCGATACGACGTCGCCCATGCCGAGGATGCGGGAGGCGAGCCGGTCCGGATAGAAGGTGTCGAAGTCCGCGGTTTTTTCACCGGTGCCGATGAATTTGATCGGGACGTTGGCGATGGACTTGATCGAGAGAGCGGCACCACCGCGGGCGTCGCCATCCATCTTGGTGAGGATCAGGCCGGTGAGCGAAAGCGCGTCGTGGAACGCCTTGGCGACGTTGACGGCTTCTTGGCCGAGCGCGCCGTCGACGACGAGGAGGACCTCGTCGGGCTGCACGCGGGCGTGGAGCCGTTTTACTTCCTCGATTAAGTCGTGGTCGATCTGGAGGCGGCCGGCCGTATCGAAGATAATACAGTCGGCAGTCGCACTCTGAGCGGCAGCGAGGCCAGCGATGCCGATAGCGGGCACGTCCTTGGAATTACGGTCGGAGTAGAAGCCGAGTTCCTCCTGCTTGGAGAGGATTTCGAGCTGGTCGATGGCGGCGGGACGGTAGATGTCGCAACCGACGACCATGGGGCGGTAGCCGCGTTTCTTGAGGAGTTTGCCGAGCTTGGCGGAGGAGGTGGTCTTGCCGGAGCCGTGGAGGCCGACCATCAGGATTTTCAGGGGGCGGGCGCCGGAGAGGGCGGTCGAGCCCTCGCCGAGGAGTTTGACCAACTCATCGTGGATGATTTTGACGATTTGCTGGCCGGGGGCGACGCCCTTGAGGACCTCTTGACCGACGCATTGGGTCTGGACGCGCTCGACGAATTCGCGCGCGACTTTGAAATGGACGTCGGCGGAGAGGAGGGCGCTGCGCACTTCTTTGAGCGCATCCGCCATGTTTTCTTCCGTGAGTTTACCGACTCCGCGGAGGTTGCGGAGGGCGTTGCCGAGTTTTTCCGTGAGAGATTCGAACATGGAACCTCATCCGTTGCATGATTTCTGTGCGCGAAGCAACTACGCGTGAAGGTGCAGCCAAAAGAGCTAGACGGTAACGGAGGCCGTTCCACGAACGTCGGAACGGGAGCGGTGGATCCCAAGGCACCCCTGAGCCTCTTGCGCTCGATCACGCTGCGATCACGGTCGCCTCAACGCTGGAGATTTTCTGCAATAGCGTGGTGGGGTTGACTGGCTTCACGATGTAGGAGGTGATACCGAGATTGGCGGCTCCCGCGACGGTGCTACGATCAGTGCTGGCAGTGCAGAGAATGACTGGAAGGGGCCTTGTGCGCGAATCTTGACGGATGCGACCTAGTGGCTTCAGTCCGTCGACGCCGGGCATGTTGACATTAAGAATTGCGAGGTCGAATTTTTGAGTCGGATCGCTCAAGTGCCACCAAGCATCCGCGCCGCTTTCGGCCACCACGCCTTGTCGGTCGCCTTGCTGCGCGATGGCTTTGCTGAGGATGGCACGGCAGTCTGCCGCGTCGTCGGCGATGATGATTCGCATGGAGGGTGTAAACGATATCAGTAGCGGATGTTAATCCTGAGGATTGAGGGAATACTATGTCCTGAAGCGGAACGGATCTCCGTCGAATGGCTGAAATTAGAGTTGGTAAAACGTGGCCCGCCCAACGGTGATTGGCTTAAATTCCGGGTCGATCGTTACGGTTGTTTCAGCCCCACCGAGCGCGAGATAGCCACCGGGTGCGAGCACGGTTTTGACCTGCGCTAGGATCTGCCGACGGGTCTCCAAATCAAAATAGATCATGACGTTGCGCAGCATGATAACGTCAAACTTCGGCAGCATTGGCCACGGTTTGATCAAGTTCATCTCGCGGAACTCCACTCGCTGACGGATTGGGTCGGATAGTTGCCACGCCAAGCCAGCCTGGCGGAAGTGTTTGATCAGAAGCTTGGCCGGGAGGCCGCGGTTGACCTCAATTTGTTGATAGGTTCCAGCCCGGGCCCGGGCGACGACTGCGGGCGACAAATCCGTGCCGACGATCGAGGTTGGGAGCAGGGGGAAGTGCTCGGATAGCAGCATGGCCACGCTATAGGCCTCCTGTCCGGTGGAACAGGCCGCAGACCAGAGAGAAAAACGCTGTCCCGGGCGGCGGGCGATGAACTGCGGGATGATTTGATCCCGCAGAGAGTCAAACGGATTGAGATCGCGGAAGAACAGCGTCTCGTTCGTGGTCATTGCCTCAATCGAATCGTGGTGAAAGGGACCGATTGGACCGGATGAAAACCGCAGGTGATCCAGGAGCGAGTTAACGCTGGGGAAACCGTGCCGCACGGCGATGTTACTCAGACGTGTTTCGACGAGGTATTCCTTGCCGGATTCGATGACGATGGCCGCTTCCCGGGCGAGCAGTTCGCGCATGAATTGAAAATTCACGCTCGTGAGGGGCTTTACCTGAAGGTCAGCGATCATGGTGACGGTAGCCGACCCAGCATCGTGCGACGCGTAATTTCCGACGCGATCTTGGGGAGTGGCAAGATTTGGTCGGCGAACCCGGCGTGCACCACCGACCCAGGCATTCCCCAAACCACCGAGGTCGCTTCGTCCTGGGCAAGGACGTGACCGCGCTGTTCGAGCACGAGCTCGCATCCACGCATTCCGTCGCTGCCCATGCCTGTCATCACAACGGCCAGAAGCCCTGCACCGGTTGCGGCAGCCGAACGGAACAGCACATCGGCCGCCGGCCGGCAGGAGTTTTCCGGCGCGGTATCAAGCAACTGGGCGGTGAACGTGCCGGCCGTGTCGCGCAATACTGCCAAATGGCGTCCGCCGGGTGCGAGATACGCGCAGCCTGCTTGCATCTTTTCTCCGTCGCGTGCTTCCACACATCGAACGGGTCCGCCGCCCGCATCCAGTCGCGCCGCGAGGAGGGCGGTAAACATCGGTGGCATGTGTTGGACGATCGCAATGGGCACGGGCAACGGTTTGTTGAAGCCGCGAAAGACATCGGACAACGCGTTTGGTCCGCCGGTTGACGTCGCGATGCAGATCAATTCTACGTGGCGACTCGTCCGGGTTCTTAGCGGTGCGATCGGTGTAACTGGTGGAGACGCAAAGGGCCTACACTGGGCGTGGATCTTTGGGATCAGGTCGGCTCCAAGCCGAGCGATGGCCTCTTGAATGTTGGAAACATCACTCGGTTTGGTGACGTAGTCATTCGCGCCAGCCGCCAGCGCATCCAAGGTGGCCGCAGCGCCTCGCTGGGTGAGCAACGAAAGCATGATGACGGGCAGGCGAGGGAAGTCGCGCCGGAGCTCACGTAAGGTGGCGAGCCCATCGAGTTCGGGCATCTCGACATCGAGGGTGACGACGTCCGGATTCAGCTGCGTGAGTTTCTGCAGCGCTATCCGACCATTGGGCGCAGTGCCGACGACCTCGATTTGCGGATCACGCTGGAGGACCTCGGTGAGCAAGCGGCGCATTACAATCGCATCGTCGACGACGAGCACGCGCGTTTTAGGCATTGGAATCAAGAGACGATGCCCAAGAGCCGGAGTTTGTCCGCGACCATCGGTTCATCGAATGGTTTCATGAGGTAATCGTCGGCCCCCAAGACCAGCGCTTCCGTCACCCGATCCATTGAGCTTTGCGCGGTGACCATCATGGTTTTGGCACCGTCGAGCGCGGGGTTGGCTTTGATGGCCTTAAGCAGGTCTAGGCCGTTCATGCGCGGCATGTCCCAGTCGATCAGAATCGCGTCGTAATCCGTAGACTCCTCGAGTTTTTCCAAAGCAACCACCCCATCCTCCGCGACGCTGACCTCGCAATTCAGAGCCTGCGCGTAGCTGGATAGCATGGTGCGCATGGTTCTTGAGTCGTCGACGATCAGCAGGCGCATACGAGTGGTAAATGTTGCGGTTGGGGAAATGAGCTGCGGGCGCGTGGGTGCTACTGCTTTAGGTTGGCGGCGTCGACGATCCGCTTGAGGGCGGCGGACAGTTTCGCGAGCTCGGTCGAGGCGACGAGCGTTTGAGCGGAACCTTCTGAGGTGCTCTTCGCCGCGGCGGATACGTTGGTGATATTCTTCGTAATCTCACTGGCCCCGCGGGCAGCTTCGGAGGCGTTGCGGGCAATTTCGTTCGTGGTCGACGACTGTTCTTCGACGGCACTCGCGATGGTATTTTGAATGTCGTTAATTCGGCTGATGATCTTGGAGATCTCGCCGATCGCCGAAACGGCGCCTTTCGTGTCGCTTTGAATGGCTTCGATCTTTGCCGAGATGTCTTCGGTGGCGGCAGCGGTTTGCTTGGCGAGTTCCTTGACCTCGTTGGCGACGACCGCGAAGCCCTTGCCGGCTTCGCCAGCGCGGGCGGCTTCGATGGTGGCGTTGAGCGCGAGCAGATTGGTCTGTTGGGCAATCGAGGTGATGACCTTGATGACCTTGCCAATTTCGGTGCTGCTTTCGCCGAGTTTTGAAATGGTGCCGTTGGTGTCGGTGGCGACCTTGACGGCGGCGGTGCCGACGCGGGCGGCTTCGGCGGCGTTTTTCGCGATTTCTTTCACACAGGCGCTCATTTCCTCCGCGCTCGTCGCCACGGTGGTGACGCTCTTGCTCACTTGTTCGGCGGCGGCCGCAGCGACCACGGATTGCGTCGCGGTTTCCTCGGAGTTCGCGCTCATGGTCTGCGCGGTGGCCGAGAGCTCTTCCGAAGCGGCGGAGAGGGTTTGGGCGTTTTCAGCGACGGACGTCAACGTGTGCTTGAGGCTGGCTTCCGCCTGTTTGCGGGCGGTGATATCCGTGGCGAACTTGACGACGCGGACGACTTTGCCGTTAACGCCGAAGAGGGGGTTGTAGGTGGCCTGAATCCAGACCTCTTTGCCGCCTTTGCCGAAGCGTTTGAATTCGGCGGTTTGAAATTTGCCTTCGTTGAGGTCGCGCCAGAACTGGCGGTAGTCGCCGGAGTCGCGTAGCGCGGGATCGACGAACTTGGAGTGGTGCTGGCCTTTGACCTCATCGAGCGAGTAGCCAAGGAGATTGAGGAAGTTGCTATTGGCGCTGAGCACCGTGCCTTCGTTGGTGAATTCAATCACTCCTTGCGTGCGGTTGATCTCGTCGAGTTGGCGGGTGTTGTTGGCGCCGGCAACGCGGCTGGCGGTGATGTCGGTCGCGATCTTAATGACTTTGGTTACTCGACCTTTTTCGTCTTTGACCGGGGCGTAGACGGCCTGAATCCAAATTTCCCCGCCGCTCTTCGTGATCCGCTTAAAGGCGTCGACCTTGCTCTGGCCGTTGTTGAGGTCGCGCCAGAAAGTGGCGTAGGCTTCGCTCTGGGAGTAGGTCGGATCGACGAACAGGCGGTGGTGTTTTCCGGTGATTTCTTCCAAGCGGTAGCCGAGCACGTCGAGGAAGTTTTTGTTCGCGGTGATGACTTGGCCGGTAATGTCGAATTCGATGAACGCGTAGGCGCTGTCGATCGCGGCCAGGACGGCGCGGCTGTTTTGGCGCTCAAGCTCAAGGTCGGTGATGTCGTAGCGGACGCCGATGTATTTGCGGGGCTTGCCATTCTCTCCCAGCACCGGTGCGACGACGGCGTCGACGTAGTAGGGGGTGCCGTCTTTCTTCCGGTTTTTGATGATGCCGCGGAAAGTTTTCCCCCGACCGATCGTGGCCCAAAGTTCCTTGAAGGTCTCCTTGGGCATGTCGGGGTGGCGCGTCGTATTGTGGGGATGTCCAATCAACTCTTCGCGGTTGTACTGGGAAACCTGGATGAACTTTTCGTTGATGTTCATGATCGTGCCTTTGAGATCGGACTCCGACACGATGCTGGTGAGGTTGGTGATGTCGGCGCGGACCCGCAGTTCGGCGAGTTCCTCTTGAGTGGCTCGTTCTGCGGTCAGATCAGCGATGACTTCGATCACTTTGGCGACGCGGCCAGCCGCATCAGTGACGACTTGAGCAGAAACGCGAACCATGACTTCACGGCCCGCTTTGCCGATGAGCTTTCGCTCAATGGACTGCGCGTGGCCGGCCGAGAGATTTTGCCAATAGGCGCGGTGGGCCGGGGTCTCGGATTCTCCAGGCGCGAGGAGCATACGGTGGGATTGTTCCTTGATTTCATTGAGCGCGTAACCTGAGAGGGATAGGAACGCCTCGCTTGCGTTTAAGATAGTCCCGGCGGCGTCCAGCTCGATGATTGACTGCGAGCGACTAAGGGCGGCGACTTGGCTGCGGAGTAGCGCAATTTCTTCGGGGGAGATACGGCTAGTTTTGGGGGCGGCCATGGCGGGACGTTGGCGCGAAGATGCAGGCGATGACGTGCGGGCGGATTTCTTGGGCGATTGCTTGGAGTGTGACGAGCCGAGTTGGGCGTGGGATGGAGTGATCACGGGAGGAGCGATTTTTGGGTGTTAGGCGATGTGGAAACTGGATCAAACCGCCGGCAGGGCGGCAGTTTGCTCCGGGTCGAGAAGGTGGAGTAGTTGGTTGGGCAGCTTGTGCACGCCGATCAGCACGGTCCGCATTGAAAGCGGCAGCGTATCCGGGGCTGGTTCATAGGTCGATTCGTCGACTTCGATGACGTCGCCGACTGCGTCGACAACAAGCGCGAGAAAGCCGTCCTCGGTTCGAACAATCATGAACATGGATGAATCTTCGGCCTTGCGTGGCGGAAATCCCAGTCTGCGGCGGAGATCAATCGCGGTGACAATCTGACCGCGCAGGTTGAGGAGGCCCTCGACGTTGGTCGGTGAGAGCGGAACGAGAGCGAGTTCTCGTGCGCGCAGGACTTCTTGCACGTTCAGTACGTCCAAGCCGAGGTAGAGTCCGGCGACGTAGAAAGTGCAATACTGATGGGCTGACTGCACGGCGCTCATGCGGCTTTGCTCTCCATTATGCCCGCCGCACGAAGCAGACCGGGGACATCTACCAAATCAGTGATTTTACCTTGGAGCACCGCAGCGCCCAGGATGCCCGGCGCTTCGGAGCCGGATTGAATTTCGAGAACCTCATCGATGATGTCGTGGATCTCGCCGACGACCAAGCCAAAGGTTTGCTCGGCGCGCCGATAAACGATAACCTGCAAGGTAGCGCTGTCGCTTGCGGACTTTGATGCTCCCCCGAGGTAGTTCGCCAGGCGGATTAGGGGCATGATCTTGCCGCGGTATTGCACGGCTTCTCTGCTTCCCGAGTGCTCAATTTTGTCGTGAGTAAACTCTTCCAAGCGGGCGGCTTGTTCGAGCGGGAGGGCAAGCCGATTGCGGCCAGGTAGTGAAAAAATCAGAAGGGAAGTGCGAGGCGTTGAACTGACGGCTGCCGTCGATGCTCCACGGTTGCTGCGGGCCCGTTCATTGTGCTCGTTGAGCACGCGGGAGTGTTGGGCGAGTCCAAACGCATCCAGAATCAACGCGACTCGGCCGTCGCCCATGATGGTTGCTCCGGCGAACATCGGCAGTCCCTTGAGGTGTTTACCGAGCGGCTTGACGACGATTTCCTCCGTGTCGCACACTTCTTCGACGACGAGACCAAACATCCGGCCGTCGGCTTGGAGGACGACGATATTGATAGCGCTGTCTGCAGTGGTCGGCCCCGGTAGTTTTAGTTCGCGGTGCAGGAAGACGAGGGGGAGCAGGTTTCCACGCAGGCGAAACACGGGAGCATCATAAACTTTTTCCAACGCGACCGCAGCCGCGGTCCCTTCCAAACGGACGAGTTCCAATAGGCTGACCTGAGGAATCGCGAAGCGCTCGCCGCCAGCCCGCACGATGAGCGCTGGAACGATCGCGAGCGTGAGGGGGATTTTGATTTTTAGGGTCGTGCCCTGACCAAACGTGCTGTGCACATCGACGGAACCGCCGATTTTTTCGATGTTCGTCTTTACAACATCCATGCCGACGCCGCGGCCAGAGACGTTCGTGATTTGGGCGGCGGTAGAGAAGCCAGGTAGAAAAATCAGATTAATCGTTTCGCGTTCTCCGAGGCGGGAAGATTCTTCGCCTGAAATGAGCCCGCGTTCGACTGCTTTCTGTTTCACTCGGGCGAGGTCAATACCGGCGCCATCGTCAATGATCTCAATAATGACCTGACCGCCCTCGTGATAGGCGCGCATCAAGATGTGACCTTCGCGGGGTTTGCCGGATTGCGCACGCTTTTCAGGTGACTCGATCCCGTGATCTACCGAGTTGCGAATAATATGGGTGAGGGGATCGCGAATCGCCTCGACGATCGTGCGGTCGAGTTCGGTTTCTGATCCGATGGTCTCGAGGCGGACGGACTTACCAAGTTCGTGTGCGATGTCGCGAACGACCCGGGAGAATTTACCCCAGACGTTGCCGATGGGCTGCATGCGCGTCTTCATGACACCTTCTTGCAGCTCGGTGGTGACCAGATTCAGCCGTTGCGAGAGGTCCGCCACCGCTTCGGGTCGGGGTCGGCGGGATTGAGCGAGTTGAATGAGCTGATTGCGGGAGAGCACGAGCTCGCCGACGAGGTTCATCAACTTGTCGAGTAGCGCGACGTCGACCCGGACGGTAGTGGCGGTGATGGGCGCAGCCGCTTGAGCTACAGAGACTGGATTTGGGGAGGTTTCCTTAGGCGCAAAGGGAGTGGGAGTGGCTCCCGTGGGGGAGGGAGTATCGAACAGCCCCCAGCCGGCGTCAGCCGTAGCGGGCTCCGCTGCCGCTGCCGCCACTCCAGTTGGCTCTTGCAGGGTTACCTCGGGCTCGACGAGGACGGCGATTGGGGCGAGGTGCGGTTCGGCGTTACGCAGAGCGGAGAGTTCGGCGATCAGCACATCGTGGTTAGGTCCCGTGTCGTCGCGACCCGTAGAAGCGATGGTTTGCAGCGAGCTACGCAGGCCATCGGACAAACGCAGAAGCGCCGCGGCGATTGCTGGCGTTGCGGCGAGCGTGCCGTTGCGGAGGGCATCGAGGATGTTTTCGCCGACGTGGGAAATTTTCTCGATCCGATGAAACCCGAGGCAACCGGCGGTGCCTTTGAGGGTGTGCACGACGCGGAAGATGTCGTTCAATTTTTCCGTATCCGCTGTGCCCTGCTCTAGATCCAAGATGGCGCGATCATAGCGATCGAGGCCTTCATAGCTCTCGGTGAGCATGTCGCTGACGAACTGCTGTTGGAGATCGGCACTCATGCGGCGGTGGCAACTGCGATTGAACCGGGCAGGACTCGGCCGACGACCGCGAGTAATTGCTGCTGTTGGAAAGGCTTCACGATCCAGCCGGTCGCTCCGGCAGCCCGACCGAGGTTCTTCTTCTCGCTGTCGGATTCTGTGGTCAGAATGAGAATCGGCGTGGTCTGGGTCGCGGCAAGTTTTCTGGCCTCACGCGTGAAATGGAGACCGTCCATCACGGGCATGTTCACGTCGGTGATGATTAAGTCGACGCGCGTCGTGTGGAGTAAATTGAGCGCTTCCTGGCCGTTCTGGGCTTCGAGCACTTCGAAGCCCGCGCTGCGGAGGGTAAACGACACGAGTTTCCTCATCGTGAGGGAATCGTCGACCGCAAGGATTGTGCGTTTCATGGCCTTAGGTAGTTATCGACCAACGGATGGAGTTCTTGAGTGAATTGATTAGAAAAGCTCGATATTCGCGTCGAAATTTCCTGCCGCGACCGGCTCCTTCTCAGATTTTTCAGGCGTGCGCGCGGCTACGGGCGGGACTTTTTTCTCGGAGGAAGCGGGCGCGATCGGTTCTGCAAAAAGTTCGATATCATCGGAGGCGGAAAGAGGTATTGCTTGGCCCGTGATTTTTCCGTGCAGGGCATGTTCGGAAGCCATCGTGTAGCGCATTGCCTCCGTTTTTAACTCTGCGATTTGCTCCGCGGATTCGGGGATGGGTCCGGCGAGTCGTTGCAGGTTGTCACTGAGCGTGGTGAACTCGGCGCGGAAAGCGTGCAGCGGGGCGATTGAATCGCCGACTGCTTTGACTGATTGTTGGATCGATTGTGACGTTTCGCCAATCGCTTGGATGGTCGCGAACGCGTGATCTCGCAGGGCGTGGAGGTGTCCTTCGGTGGGGATTCTCTCCTGCGTCAGTCGGTCGAGTGTTTGGCGGCCGCGATTCGAAATTTCAGAAAAAATCGACATCATTTCTTTGATGCCGAGGCGGATTTTCGCCAAGTCCTGAGCGCTTTCCAAACTGATCGTATTGATTTCGCGTGAGATATCCGCCGTGCGGGCGGCGAGCTGCTCAAGGCCGGTGCCATCGCCGATCTGGACCGATCGGATTTGCGCGTTCAGCGCGATCAAGTGCATGTTCGTCGCGAGTTCGACGAGTGTGGAGGTGAGGCCGCTCGCAATTTCCCCGGCCGGTTGGACGTCGTGGTAGTGCTGGTCGGTGAGTTTGGTCACCGTCGAGATAATTTCTGAGACCTCGGTTATAGCCTCAAGCAGCTGCTGCACCATCCCGTCAGCCGAGGCGACCATGCCTTGGAATTTCTCCAACTGTTGACTGCCGTTTTCGACCTCTTTCAGGCATTTTTCGATTCGAGCAATTCCGCCAGAAATTTTTTCGTGACTGCCCGCGATATCTTCGGCAACTCCGCCGAGCTGGAGCGATTGTAGCCGAATGGCGGATGGACTCGGGGGATTTGCGTCCCAGTTCGCCAAAGCTGCGACGACATGTTCACATTTTTGTTGAACGATGTCCTGAAACTGGAGCCCGCCCACGATCATTCCGATTTCAGCCTCAAGGGTATCGCTTTCGGTTTTTAGACGGATGTCCTCCCGGCCGTTCTCCGCCAGCTGTCGATCCATCTGGGAGATCGTCTGATCGATGGCACGACGTCGTGCGATCACGTGTTGGGAGTTCGCGCGAAACTCAGCCTCCAGCTTGCTCCGCACTTTGCCCAAGGTTTCGTGGGCGTCTGCCAACAAGAGTGCATTCTTGTTGAATGTTGCGTTCACCAGCTGGCGCATCCTTGCGACTTCAGCCGTAACGGTGAGAAAGGTGTCGCGCATTTCCCCCGGTAGGCCGGCCGACTCGATTTTAAACAGGATCGTGATGTAGTCGAGCGGGGCCAACGCTGCTTGCATGCGTTCGCGCACTGCCAGCATGGACTGCGACTGCTTTTCGCACGTGACCAAAACGGAAATCAAATTTTTCTGCTGCTGCTGGCAGGAGTCGATGAAGACGAGCGGATCGTGCAGCAACTGCAGTGTTTCGTGGGCGACCGAACCTGCACCGATCCGACCGCTGGCAACACTCGCAAGGATTTGGCATTCGGAAAGGAGCTTTCCGCCGTCCGATTGCATTTGCTCGATTTTTTCACTGGCCCCTACACAAAGATTTTCAAAGCGAGGGAGGATCGTGGAGAGGCAAGTCCGCACTTCCGCGTAGGTGCCCCGCGATTGCCGCGGGTCCGGTCGGCGCAGGAACCGAAGCCAGCGGCCGAGAGGGCCGGGACCGCGCCGAAATAGAGCCGAAACCTTGGTTCGCATAAGTGGCGTAAGTCCGAGCGTGGTAATTGCGCTAGGCGTTCACGATTTCAACGTGCTGATCCAAACGCGTAAATATAAGGATGCGTCGAACCATGGGGTGGGAAGTAACGACCTTCACTCTGGCACCCAGGCCCTTGGCGCGCTTGACGGTGCCGACGAGTAAATTGAGTCCGACTGAATCCAGGATCTTGCAGCTTGAAAGATCGAGCATGAGGGTGGTCCAGCCGGCCGGGGACTCAGAAAACTTCTTATCCAACAGGCGCCGGAATTCAGCTGCGGTGGTGCTGGTCAGATCGCCCGCAATGGTGCAAGTGAGCACGGGTGAGTTTAGGGAGGGGGACGCAGTTGTCATGACGAGCTAAAGAGCGAAATCCATCGTGATGGAATTGCCGCTGGATGACATTATCGTCCTTGTCGCGAGGTTCTTAATGAAAATCAGACCCTTGCGTGAGTCTATGAGCTGCTTTGCAGAAGCCTGCTCGTGCTTTTCGACATCGAACTGATGGCCCGCACCGTCGTCGGAAATTCGGATGGTTAGCGTGCTATTGAGGGGACGCCAAACGGCTTGCACTCTTGCAGAGCGATCACTGCGTCGGCCGCAGCCGTGATCGAGGGCATTAAGGAGACTCTCGCGGAGACAGAGCAGCGGGCCGGCGAAGGCCTCGTCTCCCCATTCTGGCAGTGCGAGCTTTAGGCTATTTTCGTAAAAGCACTGGAGCGAATCGATGTCGACAATGGCCGAACCTGCGTGGGTATCGTTGATCAACAGCGCGTTTTGCGGCGCACTTTTCTCCGGAGCGATGGCGGTGAGGTTGAGCCTGATCGAGAGGACATCGTCGCGGGCTTGGGAAATTAGAGCCGAAACATCGCGTGGGTCAGTCTGGAGACGGTGTGCAAGGGCTAGCGGTGTCGCGTTGAGCGCCGCTGCAAGATCTTGCAGCCCATCTGACCACACCTGCAGCGTGCCTTGGGTCACGGGCCAAATGCGGCTGGCTTCGCTGGAGTCAAACCAACCGAGTGGACATTCGGCTGAGGGAAACTCACGAACTGGCCAGCCGTCGAGGTCCCAGAGGCTTGGCAGAGGCATGCCGCAATTTCGCCAGGCAATGGTGCCGGCGGAAAGGTCTGCCACTAGACCAAATGCACACAGCGAGAGCTCAACCGAATTGGCGCTATTCCAGCCTTGCAGCAGCAAGCTGTTGAGATGGTGGAAAACTTCGTCGAGCGCTGCGCCGCGGTCAAATAGTCCGCGCGCGATACCCTGCAAATATGCGGCGTGATAGGCTGCCGTCAGATCGTGGCCGGAAACGTCTGTGAGCAATAGCGCAAATCGATTCGCTCCAAGGCTGAAAGCAGCGGTGAAATCCCCCCCGGCACGTTCATGCGGATAAAAACGAACACTCAAGCGGTTCCGCATGGCGGCCGTCTCAAGGTGAATCAAGTTGTGTTGTGAATCTCCCAGTGCCGGGGCCGAAGCCGCATCGGTCTTGAGCAGACGCCGACGGCGGGTGGCGTCCGCTGCGGCCGTGACCGCGTCAATCAACACCGGCCCCGGCACGGGCTTGTCCAAAAAGTTGTAGGCCCCGCCGCGGAGCGAGCGTGTGACCAAGCCTTTTTCGCCTTCGGCGGTCAGTATGACTACAGCCAAGGTCGGGTCGCACTCTTGGACGTGCCGGAGCATGGTGAGCCCGTCTTCGTTCGGCATACGATAATCGGTCACGACGGCTGAGAATGCCGCTGTTCCCTCGGTCGTAAGCCGGATGCGTGCTTGCGCGACCGACGAGGCGCTCGAAATCGAAAATCCCCCGCGCTTTAAGTGATGGGTGCACAGCATAATCCCGGTCGGATCGTCGTCGACCAGAAGCACGTGACCAAAGGAGGGAGACGATGTCATGCGGGTTCGGTTCAGACTGTGTTCGGCTCATTGGCGGTAGACTGAAGTGGGGGTCTGGATTTTCGTCCTCGTCAAACGGCTGGGACTTGCGGATAAACGCCGCCTCTATGAACCCTGTTCTCAAGCTCTTGATCGAAGGCAGCAGCCTCACGACCGGCCAAATGGCGACGGTTGCGGGTCTGACTGAGGCCGAGGTTAATCAGCACCTGGAACAGTTGAAGAAGGACAAAATCTTCCTCGGCTGGCGTCCGGTGCTCGATCTCTCCCACGAGGCCGCTGCTGCCAGTGCCGTGCGCGCGGTGATCGAGGTCAAGGTGACGCCGGAACGCGGCGGCGGGTTCAATCGCTTCGCCGAACGGATCTCCCGCTTTGACGAAGTCGAGTCCTGCTACCTGATGTCGGGCGGCTACGATCTGCTCGTGTTTGTGAAAGGCGCCTCCCTGCAAAAAGTCGCGTCGTTCGTGTCCGAAAAACTTTCGACGATCGAAGGGGTGCAGGCCACGTCGACCCATTTCATGCTGCGGTGCTACAAGGAGCAGGGTTTCCTGCTCGATGGCGGCGAAGCGCAAAGCTCACGGCTCAACGTCGCGCCCTAAACGCGAACCATTAACATGAGCAACAGCACCGACCCAAAACGTTGGGTGGCGGGCCACGTGGCCTCCTTACCCAAGAGCGGAATCCGCGATTTCTTTGAACTGGTCGCCAAAATGAAGGGCCAAGATGTGATTTCGCTCGGAGTAGGCGAGCCCGACTTCGTCACGCCGTGGCACATCCGTGAGTCCGCCATCTTCGCCCTTGAACGCGGCAAGACCTACTATACGTCGAACCTCGGCATGATCGAATTGCGCCGCGCGATCGCGACCTATGTCGAAGAGCACTTCGCCGTCTGCTACCGACCCGATGACGAAATTATCGTCACGGTCGGCGTGAGCGAAGCACTTGATTTGGCACTGCGCGCTTTTTGCAACCCAGGCGACAAGGTGATGTTTCACCAGCCCTGCTATGTGTCCTACTCGCCGAGTGTCACGCTGGTGCATGGTCAGGCCATCGCCGTGCCCACCTACGCGAAAGATAATTTTGCACTCACCGCCGAGGCCCTCCGCGCTGCGTGGCAACCGGGAGCAAAGATTCTGATGCTGAACCTGCCGTGCAATCCGACGGGCGGCACCTGCGACCGCACGCAGCTCGATCAGATCGCGGCGTTTTGTCGCGAGAAGGACCTGCTCGTAATGAGCGATGAGATCTACTCCGAACTGACCTTCGACGGCACGCACACCAGCATCGCGAGCCTGCCCGGTATGGCTGAGCGTACGATTTTCCTGCACGGTTTCTCGAAAGCATTTGCGATGACCGGCTGGCGCATTGGCTACGCCTGCGGCCCGGCGCCGTTGATTGATGCAATGATGAAAGTGCACCAATACACCATGCTGTGCGCCTCGATCATCGCCCAGGAAGCGGCGTTGGAGGCGCTGAAACACGGCTGGGACAGCGTGCTAAAGATGCGCGAACAATATCACCGCCGCCGCGATCTGATTGTGCGCCGTTTCAACGAAATTGGCCTCACGTGCCATTCGCCCCGGGGATCATTCTACGCGTTCCCGAGTGTCAAGGGCACCGGCCTCACCGAAAAGGAATTCGCGACCGGCCTCCTCACTTCCCAGAAAGTCGCCGTCGTCCCCGGCAGCGCGTTCGGCGAAAACGGCATCGGCCACGTCCGGGCCTGTTTCGCAACCGCCTACGACCAAATCATCGAAGCCTGCGACCGCACCGAGCGGTTTGTGCAATCAGTTAAGAAATAACATCAGCCGAAACGCCGGGTAGGGTCGGAGGGAATGTTCTTCTCTCCCGGCCTTCCCGGCGTTTCTATTCTACCAATATGTCACGCACCGTCGCCATCGTCGGCCGACCCAATGTCGGCAAGAGCCGTTTGTTTAACCGGCTCGCCAAGCGACGCATTTCCATCGTCCACGACCAACCGGGTGTCACCCGCGATGTCATCTCTGCGGAAATCCGCGACGGTGACTACACCCTGCTCGATACCGGTGGCATCGGCTACAAAGGCATCGATACACCGGCGGCGCTGACCGCCGCGTCGGAACAACAAGTCGACTTCGCCATCGCCACAGCCTCACTGATCCTCTTCGTGATCGACGGGCTTTCCGGTCTGTCGTCGCTCGACACCAAGATCGCCGGGATGCTGCGCAAGAGTAAGAAGAAGGTGCGGCTCGTCATCAACAAGGCGGACTTCGATGACGACAAGATCCAGCTGTCAGAGGCCTATCGCCTCGGATTGGGCGAGCCCTTGCGCGTTTCAGCCGAACACGGCCGGGGCGAGGGCGAGCTACGGGATGCGATTCTTGAGGAACTCGGCGCCATTGAGACCGAGACCGAGGCGGTGCGTGATCCAGAAAAGGCGCTCACCGTTTGCTTCATCGGTCGCCCCAACGTCGGCAAGTCGTCGTTGAGCAATAATCTGCTCAAAAGCGATCGTCTGATTGTCAGCCCGGTGCCGGGCACGACGCGCGATTCGGTTGAGCTCAGCTTCGATTTCGAGGGCCGCGATGGGAAAAAATATCCATTCCGCCTGATCGATACTGCCGGCATCAAGGCGGCCACGAAGCTCGCTTCCCCGGTGGAGTATTTTTCACGCCTGCGATCGCTCGACGCGATCAAGAACACGGATGTCGTTTTTCTCGTGCTCGACGCGATGGATGGCGTCACGCAGCAGGACAAGGCGATCGCCGGTGAGGCCATCAAGGAAAAGAAGCCGATCGTCGTCGTGGTGAACAAATGGGACCTCGTGAAGGAGGCGTTCAAACGGCAGGGCGGTTTTGCCCCTTACAAGAGCGAGCGCGACTACCGTGAGAAATACGAGAAGGCGCTGTTCGAGAAGCTCTACTTCACGCCTGGCTCTCCCCTGATCTACGTCTCGGCTGTGAGCGGCTACGAAGTGGATCGCATGCTGAATGCAGCGGTAAAACTCAACCGCATGCTCGATACGAAAATATCGACGGCGAAGTTGAACAAGGTCATTGGCTTCCTCGCTGAACGCACGCCACCTCCGGCGGTTGGTGGAAAGCGCTTTCGCGTTTATTATGTCACGCAGACCGGCACCCGTCCGTTCCGCATGAAGCTGTTTTGCAATCGCGAGGAGAAATTGACGGAGCAATATCGCCGCTACCTTGAGGCTGGATTGGTGGCGGAGTTCGACCTCGCGGGTTGCCCGATCTACTTCGACCTCGTCGGCAAAGAAAAACATGAGCCGGGCATGTCTTTTTCCGCCATCCGCGAGGCGCAGGAGCGTGCAAGAAATGTTGCGCACACGCCAAAGTGGAAACTCAATGAGTCGGCGGGTGAGGGTGCGAAGCATGAAACACTCGAGGACTGATTACCAAGGCGGCGAAGCGGTCACGCTTTCGACGAAGAATTTGGAGTTGGTTGTTACCACGTCGGTTGGTCCGCGGGTGGTCGCTTTGCGCTCCAAGCTTGGTCGTGCGGACAATCTGTTCATTCAATTTCCGAAGACCGAGAGCGGGCCGCAGGGCTTTAAAGCTCGTGGGGGTCATCGCCTTTGGCACTCGCCGGAGGATATCGTTCGCACCTACCAACCCGACGACGAGCCACTCGCGGTGAAACCGCTTCGCACTGGAGTCGCGCTGGCCCAACCGATCGAGTCGAAGACCGGCATGCAGAAGGCGATGAAGATTGAGCTCTTTGGCGAGCACACGGTGAAAGTCTCGCATGCCATCACCAATCACGGTCTTTGGCCCGTGGAGACCGCCGCGTGGGCCCTGACGATGTTTCGCGCGGGCGGCTATGGGGTGTTGCCCTTGTTGCCCAAGGGAAGTCATGCGGCTGGCGACTTGCTCCCGCTGTATTCGTTCGTCCCTTGGAGCTACACGGATCTTTCCCTGCCTCTCTGGGATCTCCATCGTGATTTCGTCGGAGTTGATGTCCCCAAAGCCACGGTAGCGCAAAAACTGGGCATCACGAACTATCCAGGCTGGTCCGCCTACTGGCTCGAGGGAACGACGTTCGTGAAATATGCGCCGGTGGTCGCCGGTGCTTCCTATCCCGATTTCGGGTGTGCATTTGAGACGTTTACCAACGGGGACATGATCGAGTTCGAAACGCTGAGCCCCCTTAAGAAATTGGCGCCGGGGCAAACCGTCACGCATGTCGAGTATTGGGGCGTGTTTGATGGTCTCGCGAAACCGAATACCAACGTCGCGTTTTCCGCCGTGCTCGCCCCGACCGTGAAGGCGTGGCTCGCTCAGTTGAAGTGATCCCCTTGAAACTTGTCTTCCTCGGTTCTGATCCGATCGCCCTGCCGTTGCTGAACTGGCTGGTGGAAGCTGGGAGCGGATTGGCCAACGTCGTTGCGATTTTCACGCAGCCCGACCGCCCGGTCGGGCGGGGGCAGAAAATCACGGCCAATGAGATCAAGACTTGGGCGTTGGCTCGCGGACTGCCGGTTTTCCAGCCGGAGAAACTAACCGACGAGGTGAGGGGGCACCTCGCCGCACTCGATGCGGATGTCGGCCTTGTGCTGGCTTACGGGCATATTCTTCGGGATGACTTCATCGGCACGCCGCGGCACGGCACGCTGAATTTACACACTTCGCTCCTGCCGAAGTATCGCGGGGCTTCGCCGATCCAAACGGCGATTGCCTGTGGGGAGCGTGAGACCGGCGTCAGCTTGATGCGAATAGTGAAAAAACTTGATGCCGGCCCGGTTGCCGACGTTGAGCGCGTGGCGATCTCCCCGCTGGATACGGCGCTCGATGTCGAAGCGAAATTGGCCGCCGCGTGTGTGCCCTTGGTGGCGCGCTCGCTGCCGCGCTTGCTTGATGGGACGCTGCACTTTGAGACGCAAAACGAAGCGGCCGTGAGTCATTGTCGTAAGTTGGTGAAAGACGACGGCGTGCTTGATTTCACTGCGCCGGCCGCAGTGCTCGCAGCACGAATCAACGGCCTGTTTCCGTGGCCGGCCTGCAGTGTGGAGTTCAAAGGGCAGTCTTTAAAATTGGGCCTCGCCGACGTGACCGGGGGGCCGACGATAGCAGGTGTTCCGGGGGAAGTGCTCGGTGCCGACAGCGCCGGCCTATTGATCGGCACTGGAGCGGGGGTCCTTCGGATGCGCCGCCTACAAAGACCCGGTGGGCGCATGCTGCCGGCGACGGAGTTTTTGCGCGGGTGTCCGCTTCCGCCAGGAACCCGGTTAGCTTCCTGTCCGCTGCCGACGCTGTTCAAGTGAGTTGGTGCTAGCGCGGAAACGTAGCCTTGGGCGATTTGAGTTTTGCCCAAGCCTCGTCGGGCACGTCGAGTTTCCGCACGGGAAGATAGGTGAGAATCACGAAGCGATCATCGCCCACCGGAAGTTGAATGCCGGAACGCGCCAAAGTGCGAGAGCCCTGCACGGTCATCTGATAGTCGCGGACTACACCTCCGCGAAGATTGATGGTGAGTGTCACTTCAAGTTCACCCATGCCAGCCCGTTCGCGCGCTTTGTCCGAAAAACGGATACGGGCAACGTAGGTGCCGCCTTGTGCTTCGAATTCACTCGCTGCTTTGACCGCCGCTGGAAGTTCCTGGTCGGGTCGAGTGGTGTCCGGCCGGTCGGCTCGCCGTAGCCATTGGTAGCGGGGCGACGGGATGCCGTTGCTGCTGCGCTCTTCTGCGATCGAGGTGAGCACCTCTTGGCTGGTCAGCCAGCCATCAGGGGTGCACGTGAGTGTCTGGCCGTCGGCGGTTACCAGCGTGTCGAGTTGCAGGCCGTCTGACCAATCGCGCTGGAGCAACATCTCGCCGTTACTGGTGACCTTGCCCTTTATGTGGGGCGCCAAATTTTGCTGCACATAATTGACGCGGCCGCGGCGCGTTTCGGCGGTTTGCGCGACCGGGCCGGGATCAGCGTTGATGACTTCCCATGAATAGCTGCGTTCAGCTTGGAGGTGTTGGATCGCCGTGGCCAAGGCCGGTGGGATTTGTGCAAGAGCGCAGCGGGGTGATGCGGTGACTATCGCTACGATTGTCAGCCAGATTGCGCGCCTTGTCGGGGAGTCGATCACGGGCTGATTTCAGTTTAATTTCCCTTGCCGGTCAATCCATACGCACGCGGGTGGGAAGAGTTGGGAAGAGTTGCGCGCCGTCTCTTCACTTGTTTTTAGAAAACGTTTCCTCAACGCTCATTTCCCATGTTGCTCAGATTATCGTTTGGCTGCGCGTTGACCGCGTCTGCATTCGCCCAGACATCCTCGGCGCAGTTTGATCTCGCGAACATGCGCGAGGATATTCGTGGACTCGTGCAACGTGTCGGCGAGCTCTCGCTGAGGGTTGAGCAACTCGAACGGGAAAATTCCGATTTGCGGCGTAAATCAACCGAAGGCTCCCGCTCAGCCGCGACTGTTGCGCAGCTGAACGAGGCGGTCGTCGATCTCAACCGGTCAATCAAGTCAGCGGTGGCCAACTCTCAAAACGAGACGTTGCAAATTGTGAGTGCGCAGCTGGAGAAACTTGGGCAGCAAACCAACGCCGCGTTGGAATCGCTTTCCAGGTCCCAAAGTGTGCGGCCGATCGCGACTGCGCCTTTGCCCGCCGTTGAACGCGCAAAGGAAAGTGCCACCTACACCGTGCAAAAGGGAGACTCCCTTGCGTCGATCGCGAAAAAAACCGGTGCCAAGCCGCAAGACATTGTTGCGGCGAATAAAATTTCCGACCCTTCCTTGATTAAGGTCGGTCAGACCCTGATCATTCCCGGAAGCAAATAACCATGTCCGCAGCACCCAAATCCCGCCTCGGTCGCGGCTTGGGCGGCCTTATCGCCGCCGCCAAGCCCGCCTCTCCTCAGCCCACTCCCTTAGCGACCGCCACGATCTCGGCGCCGGCCGCGGCTCCATCAAACGGAGCTCCCGGCTATCAGGAAATCGGAGTGCATCTCATCGAACCAAGTCCTTACCAAGCACGCCGTGAAATTCCCCCGGATCAACTTAACGAGCTCGCTGAGAGCATTCGTTCCGAAGGACTCCTGCAGCCGATTGTTGTGCGCAAACAGGGCGAAAAATTTCAACTAATTGCCGGCGAACGGCGTTGGCGGGCGTTTCAACAGCTCAAGATTAAGGTGATACCCGCTCGCATCGTCGAAGCGAGTAACGCTTCATCGGCTGCACTGGGCCTAATCGAAAATTTACAACGGGAAGGACTCAACGCGATCGAAGAGGCCCACGGTTACGCGAGTCTAATTCGCGATTTCGATCTGACACAGGAAACGGCGGCAGAACGGGTGGGGAAGGGACGGGCTAGCGTGGCGAATTCTCTACGGCTCTTGTCGCTCGATGCAGAGTTGCAGGGCTACGTTGCAAAAACCTTGCTCAGCGTCGGTCACGCAAAGGTGCTGTTAGGCGTTGAAGACGGGTCGCAACGTTCGCTGATGGCCCGCCGCGTGATCGAAGAGGGTTTGAGCGTGCGCAACACCGAGAAACTTGCGCTGTCCGCTCGTTCGACTGCGGGTAGTCCGACCACGAAAACGGTAAAGAAGGGGCTGACCCCAAAGGATGTTGCGACGGTGGTGGGGATTGAAAAGAAACTTACATCGCATCTGGGAGCACGGGTGGCAGTGCTCCATTCGGCGAAGAAGGGGCGGATTGTGATCGAATATCGCGGAAATGATGACCTGCAGCGCCTCTTGGAAAAGCTTGGGGTCGAAGCCTGACGCCCTCCGTATCGGTCTGTTGAGCGATCGGTGTGTGGAACTTGGTGATCGGCAAAACGAGGAAATTGCTTGAACGACATCGTCGCGGCGTGTCCCTTGGCCGAGTGTCTGAAAAAGCGCCACTCCTGATGCTCGGTCTGCCCAAGGGCAGTCTTGAGGAATCCACCACGAACCTGTTTGCGAAAGCAGGCTGGAAGATCACGACCAGTTCGCGGTCTTACAAGCCCTCGATCGACGATCCGGAACTCGACGGACGCTTTGTGCGGGCGCAGGAAGTCAGCCGCTACGTCGAGCACGGATTCTTTGATTGCGGTCTGACCGGGCACGATTGGGTCCTGGAAAATAATTCGGACGTCGTCGAGGTGTGCGATTTAATTTATAGCAAGGCGTCTACCTTAAAGTCCCGTTGGGTCTTGTGCGTGCCAGAGTCATCTTCGGTCAAGACCGTCGCCGATCTCGAGGGCAAACGCGTCGCTACCGAGTTGATCAACATGACCAAACGCTATTTCGAGCGGAACGGCGTCAAGGCAGATATCGAGTTTTCGTGGGGAGCGACGGAAGTAAAGGTGCCCGACCTCGTCGACGCCATTGTCGATATTACGGAGACGGGGAGTTCGCTTCGCGCGAACAAGCTCCGCATCGTGGACACGCTACTGGAAACAAATACCAAGCTCATTGCCAACAAGGCGAGCTGGGCCAATCCCGCCAAGCGGAGGAAAATCGAGACCATCGCTCTTCTGCTCCGTGGCGCGCTCGAGGCCAACTCCAAGGTCGGATTGAAAATGAACCTTCCGAGGGCTGCCCTCGACGCCGTGGCAAAGTCACTCCCGTCACTCCGTAATCCTACCATTTCGCAGCTAAGTTCACCGGATTGGATCGCGTTGGAGACGATTATTGACGAAAGTGTCGTCCGTGAAATTATTCCGCAGCTCAAGGCGCTCGGCGCCGAAGGCATCGTCGAATATCCGCTCAACAAAGTTGTCTACTGAGCCCGCTTTCTACGCCTACGATCATGAGTAAAGTCACCCTCGGCCTCCTTCAGCACGCCTGCGCGGCGGACCCGAAAGCGAATCTCAAGAAGACGCTTGCGCTCACGGAACAAGCGGCGAAAAAGGGCGCCAAGATCATTTGCACGCAAGAACTCTTCCGCTCGCAGTATTTTTGTCAGTGCGAGGATCACGCCTACTTCGACCTCGCGGAAACGATTCCCGGGCCCAGCAGTGCCGCGTTCCAGAAAATCGCCAAGAAATACGGCGTCGTAATTGTCGCGTCGCTCTTCGAAAAACGTGCGTCCGGGCTCTATCACAACACGGCCGTCATCATCGATGCCGATGGTTCGCTCCTCGGTATCTACCGGAAGATGCACATTCCGGACGATCCCCTGTTCTACGAGAAATTCTATTTCACACCCGGCGATACGGGTTTCCGCGCGTGGCAGACGAAACACGGAAAGATCGGTGTGCTCATTTGTTGGGATCAGTGGTATCCCGAGGGGGCGCGCCTTACGTCGCTCCAAGGTGCCGAGATCCTTTTTTATCCGACTGCGATTGGCTGGCACCCAAAGGAAAAAGCCGAATATGGCGTAAACCAGCACGGTGCTTGGGAGATCATTCAGCGCAGTCACGCAGTCGCAAACGGTTGCTACGTGGCCGCCGTCAACCGCATCGGGCTAGAGAGCCCCATCGGTGGCGACGGCTTGGAATTCTGGGGCCAGAGTTTCGTAGCTGGCACGAGCGGACAAATTCTCGCCAAGGCGAGTGTTGATCAGGAAGAGATTCTTCTCGTGCCGATCGATCTCGGCAAAGTCGACGTCACGCGCACCCATTGGCCATTCCTCCGAGACCGGCGTATCGACGCCTACGGCGAACTCACAAAACGTTTCATCGATTGATTTGACCTGCCGTGCCCAATTCCCGCGAACCCAAATCCCGAGCCAGCGACTCCAAGTCCGAAACCCCGAAGGCGTTAGGTTTTCGTATGCCCGCCGAGTGGGAGCCTCAGCGGGCTGTGTGGCTTTCATGGCCGCATAATCTCGCGACTTGGCCTGGGCACTTTCGGATGATTCCCGCGAAGTTTGCCGAAATTGTTGCGCACATTAGTCGCTATGAGGAGGTCCACATTAATATCGCTGAGCCACTTCAGCAACGGGCTTGGTCTTTGATTGCGAAGGCCAAGGCTGTGCTTTCAAGAGTGTCACTCCACGATCACCCGACCAACGATGCTTGGTGTCGCGACCATGGGCCGATTTTTGTGAAAAACGATCAGACAGGCGAGGTTGCCGTGACGGATTGGGATCACAACGCGTGGGGTGGAAAGTATCCTCCATTCGATCTCGATAACACGATCCCCCCGAAGGTCGCAGCGGCCCTTGGGATGCGTTGCTTTGAGAAGAAAATGATCATGGAAGGAGGCTCCCTCGATGTTAACGGTGCCGGTCTGCTCCTCACGACAGAATCGTGCCTCTTGAACAAAAACCGGAATCCCTCGATGTCAAAAGCAGGCATTGAGCGGGCACTGCGTGACTATCTCGGCGTGTGCACAGTTTACTGGCTCGGCGACGGTATCGTCGGCGACGACACCGATGGCCATATCGACGATATGACGCGGTTTTTTTCGGCCGATGGGATCGTGACGGTCGTGGAGAGCAACAAACGCGACGCAAACCACCCCGTCCTCCGGGATAATCTCGAGCGGTTGAATGCGCTTCGCACGCCCGACGGAAATAAGTTCAAGATTGCGACGTTGCCGATGCCGAAGCCTGTTTTCTGCGAAGGACAACAAATGCCGGCGAGCTACGCGAACTTCCTCGTGATCAACGGCGCGGTCCTGATGCCCACGTTCCAGCAGCCAAAGCGCGATGCCGAGGCCGCCGAAGTGCTCGCCGCGTGTTTCCCTGGACGCCAGATCATTCAAATCGATTGTCTGGAGCTCGTCTGGGGTTTGGGGACGCTCCATTGCATCTCGCAGCAGCAGCCGGCATGATCGCGGCATTTCGCGTCAGTGCATTCGGGTGTGCTCTCTTGTTCGCGGGGTGTGACGCGATCCCCTCACGGGTGCAGGACCGCTTTTCAGCAATCCCTCCCAAGACGCAGTTTGTCGGCGGTGCTCAGCGCGACGTCTTTTACGCAGCGCAAGGTGCGCTCAAGAATATGGATTTCCAGCTTTCTCGCACTGCGGAGGCCCAGGGAATCGTCAATGGCTTCAGTAGGATTCGCTCCGGCGAGGGTCCGCGTGAATCCCGTCAATATTCGATTGAAATCCGCCTGCATAGCGTCGGCCCCGCCGAAACGGAAGTTGCGGTGCTGTTGCGCGAACAGATCGAAGGCGGAGTGTCTTCCGGAATCGGGGCCACTGATCAGCCACTGCGGCAGCACGGCCTCTACGACGCGTTTTTCGCGATGTTGAAGAAAACGCTCGCCGAAAAGTCAGCGCTTCCGCCCGACGTCAAGAAGCGCTGAATCGGTCCGATTTTACGCTTGCTGCTCGTTGTGGGCTCCGGGATTCTGACACTTCGCGGTCTCAGCTATTGGTCAAGTCGACGTCGCCGCGATGCTCCCGTCGACCTTCCCGTTAGTTCAACAGTCAACCCAAGGCACCGCTTAGCGGCGGGGCCACCACCGGTGGGCTGGCGTCTCTGGAGCAGGGTGCCTGTTTGCCGGTTATCCGCGTTATGAGTTCCATCATGCAAGAGCTGCTCGCGCAGTCCTCCTTCGATAAATTGAAGCAGGGTGCGATTGTGCCGGGCGTTATCACAGAAATCCGCCAGCACGAAGTCGTCGTCGACATCGGCGGCAAATCCGAAGGCGTCATCCCCGCCCACGAATTCCTCGACATCGGCGAGCTCCAAATCGGCTCCACGATCGAGGTTCTCGTCGAAAAACTCGAAGACAAAGGCGGCGCCCCCGTCCTCTCCTTCGACCTCGCCGAGCAAAAAAAGAATTGGGACAACATCCTCACCAAGTTTCCAGAGGGTTCCGTGGCCGCTGGCCGCGTGAAGGCCAAGGTCAAAGGCGGCCTTATTATCAGCATCGGCGTCGATGCGTTCATGCCGGCGTCGCACATCGACATCCAGCCCCCCAAGAACCTCGATCAATACGTCGGCCAGACCTACGATTTCAAGGTTCTCAAAATCAACGTCGAGCGGAAGAACATCGTTCTTTCCCGTCGCGAACTCATCGAAGAGCAACGCACCAGCAAGCGTCGCAATCTCCTCGATTCCATTCAGCCGGGTCAGGTCCGCAAGGGCATTGTCAAGAACATCACCGATTTCGGTGCGTTCATCGACCTCGACGGCATGGACGGCTTGCTCCACATCACCGACATGAGCTGGGGCCGCATCTCGCACCCGAGCGAAATGGTCAAGCAGGGCGAGGAGATTCAGGTCATGATCATCGAAGTGAACCGCGACAAAGAGCGTGTTTCCCTCGGCCTCAAACAGACCACGAAAAATCCGTGGGACGAGATCGACCGCAAGTTTCCGGTCGGCGCCAAGGTTCACGGCAAAGTCGTCAACCTCGTGCCCTACGGCGCATTCATCGAGATCGAGCCCGGCGTCGAGGGGCTCGTGCACATCACCGAGATGTCGTGGACCAAGCGCATTACCAAGCCGTCCGAACTCCTCAAGGTCGGTCAGGAACTTGATGCCGTGGTTCTCGGTATCCAGAAAGACGAGCAGAAGATATCGCTCGGCCTCCGCCAGCTTGAGCCGAATCCGTGGGATATGGTCCGCCATAACTATCCGATTGGCGCCCGCGTGCGCGGCAAGGTTCGCAACATGACCACCTACGGCGCCTTCATCGAACTCGAAGAGGGTATCGACGGTATGGTGCACGTTTCCGACATGTCATGGACCCGCAAGGTCAATCATCCCTCCGAAGTCCTCAAGAAGGGCGACGAAGTGGATGCAATCGTCTTGGACGTCGATTCTTCGCAGCAGCGCATCAGTCTCGGGATGAAGCAGCTCGCCGTCGATCCATGGTCCGACATCGACGCCTTCTTCAAGATCGGCGACGTCGTGCAGGGATCCGTCACCAAGATCACTTCCTTCGGCGCCTTCGTGGAGCTCAAGGACGGAATCGACGGTCTCGTGCACATCTCGCAGATCAGCGAAGAGCGCATCGACAAAATCAAGGACGTGCTCAAAGCCGGCCAAGTGGTCAGTGCGCGCGTAATCAAGATCGACCGCGAAGAGCGTCGTCTGGGTCTCTCGATCAAGGCCGCGAACTACTCCTCGGAGCAGCTCGCCGCCGAGACGTCGGCCTACGAGGCGCTTAATCGCAGCGCCGGTAACGATATGATGAATCTCGGCGATATTCTCGACGAGGCTTCGAAGAAGGACTAGGGTATCTGCGGCCTCGCCGCACGATGCGCGATTCGTTCAACGAAGATCGTCAATTTCAAAGCCGCCCGGAGCAATCCGGGCGGCTTTTTCCTGCATAAAAAAGCCCGACTGGAGAAGATCGGGCTGGTATTGCATGAGTTAAACGTCAGTTGTGCCCAAGTTTCGCAGGTTTCTTGGTCTTACTTTCAACAAACTCGCGAATGACCGCCATGCGCTCTCGTTGACGGTCTTCCTCCTCGATCTCTTCGATCGTGCGCACGGCTTCGTGTTTCACCATTGCTTTCCTCATTTTGGTGAGGGCAAGGTATTCGAGCTGGCGGATGCGCTCGCGGGTAACGTGAAATTTCTGGCCGACTTCTTCGAGGGTCAGTTCATCGCGGCCATCAAGACCGAATCGGAGCTTGATGATTTCCGCCTCTCGTTTGTCGAGGGACTCGACCATCGCATGGAGGTCACTATTACGGTTCTTATCGAGAAGTCCTTCAAACGGACTTACGGCGTTGTCATCTCCGACGATTTCGCCAAATGTGCCTGAGTCACCGCTTTCACCGATCGGAGCATCGAGGGACGCTGGGCGGACACTGACGGACTTCAAGTGTGCAACCTTGGAGGTTGGGATTTGTAGCTCGATCGCCAACTCCTCATCGGTGGGTTCGCGGCCGAGTTCCTCGGTGAGCTTCATCGCCGTGCGGCGCATCTTGGATATCTTGTCCACGAGATGCACGGGTAGACGGATAGTTTTGCTCTGGTTGGCGAGGGCGCGTTTGATGGACTGTTTAATCCACCAAGCTGCGTAGGTGGAAAGCTTGCCTCCCTTGCGCGGGTCGAAGCGCTCTACTGCTTTGATAAGGCCAATATTACCTTCACTGATCAAATCGAGGAGCGGGAGACCGAAATCCTTATAGTCCATCGCTATCTTAACGACGAGTCGGAGGTTCGCCGAAATCATGTGATCTCGGGCGGCTTTGTCACCGCGGCGGATACGCTTCGCTAGGCGAATCTCATCCTCGATCGTCAAAAGGGCGGTCTTGCCGATCTCCTGGAGGTAAAGCTGAAGGTTGCTGCGTTCGCCATGCGCGATTGGGGCTTCGGGCAAAGACCGTTCGCTTTTTTCAAGGAAGGAAGGCGGAGCGTCCATGGGGGGGGCAACGAGAGTGGCGGCCGAGGCCTGCGAGGCGGCGGGATCGTCAGCTGCGGTGAAAGTGCGGAGTGAATTTTTTTTCGAGGGCATTTTAGAATTAACGCACGGAGGATTAGAGATCGGATGAGGTGGTTTGTTCCCGAACTGTAGCTAATGTTGTTCCAGTTAGAATACGTGTAACTGCCGAGATAGGATGCAGTCTTTTTTCGGCGCGACTGGGCGAAGTTGACTCGCTGGTGTGCCAATGCGACACGCCAATGGTAACTGAATTGTCAGGCTCCCTGCCGATTGCCCTACTAGACGGTGCTCCGGCGCTGTTTCTGTCTACTTGGCGGTTAACTTGCTACTTAGCAGTTAACTTGGCCAATTCATCCTGCGCTCGGCCAAATTCCATTTTGATTTCGGCGATAAAATGAGCGCCGCTGGCCACGCCATCGCTCCGAGCTTGATTTTCCAGACGCTCGGCGACGGATCTCAAGGCCATCGCGCCGAGGTTGGCCGAACTGCCTTTGATACTATGCGCTGCACGGGTAAATTTGGCCACGTCGCCTGTGGCGTGGCTCTGCTCAAGTTCGGCGATGCGCAAAGGGGTGTCCTCCAGAAAAATATTGGTAATTTCCCTCAAGAACTCGTCGTTGTCGCCCGGATTGAGCGACCGGAGGTTTTCAATGGCCTGCGGATCGATGACTGGGAAGTCGGGCATGGGTTGGATTGGCTGGAGGTCGTCGCAAAACGAAGTGCCGTGCAATGAAGATGTGGTTGCAGACCGATTGGGCGGGAGCGTTTGCTTTGCGATGTCGCGCTAAGTAGCCCACTCAAAGGACGTATTCTGGTCGATTTCTTCGATCGTTGTTAGGCCGAGCAAGACCTTCTTTAGGCCGTCGTACCGCAATGGTCTATAGCCGACTTTGGCGGCGGCGCGGGAAATTTCTTGCACGCTTTTCCCTTCGGAAATGAGTGTGCGAATTTCTTCTGTAATTAGCACGAGCTCGTGGAACGCCACTCGGCCTTTGTAGCCTGTATGGCGGCAGGCTGGACAGCCACGACCGCGGAAAAATGGAACCTCGGTCAGGCCTTCGTCTTGGAAGTATTTCTGCAGGGTTTCACGCGATGGATAATAGGCTTCCTTACAGTTTTCACAAATTCGCGCGGCGAGACGTTGAGCGAGCACACCAATTACCGAGGGCGCGACCATGTAAGGTTCAACTCCAATTTCGATTAGGCGCATGATCGCCTGTGGCGCAGTGTTTGTATGCAGAGTAGCAAACACAATGTGGCCGGTGAGCGCTGCTTCGGTCGCAATTTTGGCGGTCTCCAGATCGCGGATTTCACCAACGAGAATCGCGTCGGGGTCTTGACGCATCAGTGCTCGCAAAATTGTTGCGAACTTTAGGTCAATGTTGGAGTTCACTTGGCTTTGGGTGACCCCCGCAAGTTGGATTTCTACCGGATCTTCGATGGTTGAAATATTGATTCCAGGGGAGTTTATCTCGTGAATCGCCGCATAGAGAGTGGTGGTTTTTCCGGAGCCAGTGGGGCCGGTGACGAAAATGATTCCGTTTGGGTTTTGGATCAGGCGCTTGAACGGATGGAGAATCGTTTGCGAAATCGCCATTTTCTCCAGTGTCAGCATTGTCTTCTTACCGGTCATCGCGAGGACGCGAATGACGGTTTTCTCACCATATGCTGAGGGGATGGTCGAAACCCGGAAATTGGCGGTTTGGCTGCCAACCGGCATTGAGAAACGTCCATCTTGGGGGAAGCGTGTTTCTGAGATGTTCAGGTTACACAGAATCTTGATGCGTGAAATTAGCGCTCGGTGGAGCTTTCGCGAGTAGGTGAGGATTTCACGGAGATTGCCGTCAATGCGGAAACGGACCCGACACTGCGTCTCCTGCGCTTCGATATGAATGTCGCTCGCTCGTTCGCGCATCGCGAAATAGATGATTTCGTCGAGGATTTGGACGAGCGCGTTGTTTTCTACCAATGCCGCGAGTTTCTCGCCGGCGATCTCTGGCTTGTCGAAAAGACTAGAGCGTTCTAACTCGTTCAGACTCTCTTCGAGGCCTTTTTCAGTGCAGTAGTGAATGGCAATCGCGTCCTCAATGTCTCGTTGAAGGGCGAACACCGGACTGAGCTGCATCTGAGCGATTTGCCCCAATCGACGTAGGAGATCGGCGTCGGCTGGGGTTGCCACGGCGACGGTGAGCACGCCGTTGAGCACGTAGAGCCCAATCGCCTTCACCTTTTTGGCGACTTCCATCGGTATTTTTTCAATTGCTTCGTCGGTGATCACCGAGGCAAAGGGGTCGACGTAAGCGACGTTCATGGAGTCAGCCCAATGCCGGCAGGCTTCGTCCTTACTTAGGAATTTCTCGTCAATCACGGCCTGAACAAAGGCCGGGGCATCGCCAAACCGGGAGGCAAGGTTGGCTATTTCGCCCGCAAAATCAAAGCGGGGGATCTGCCGTATGCGGCCGAGAAAGAAATCACTTTTGGGGTTTAACACGGCGAGTGGGCTTGGCTTTGAAGAGCTTTCCAATTTCGTTTTGGTCAAGTTTTTCCATGGCGAATGAGCCGGCGGCACGCTCGGCTTTGAGCTCATGGAGCATTTGCGGAAGCGAATAACGGACCTCCGCGATGACGACTGACGGAGGCATAGTCGAATCGGTTGACGGTGGTTGGTTCATGGCATTGTGCGCTATGTGCAATCGAAACATGCACTGATGGTTTCAGTGAGTGCCTTGGTGATCTCGGCTTTCGACGTGTCCTTTCGGATGTAATTGCTGGCGCCAAGTTCGATGGCTTGTTCGACCGTCTGCCGATTGGCGAGCGATGTTAGCATTACGACGACACAATCAGGATTGATTTCCTTGAGTTTTCGAAGGGTCTCAATGCCGTCCATGATTGGCATATTTATATCCAGCAGAACTAGATCCGGGGTTTCTCGGGTGTAGGCATCCACCCCTTCTGCACCATTGGCGGCTTCAATGATTTTTGGCGTGCCAAGCTGTCCAAGAATAAGCCCGACATACTTTCGGATGTGGGACTCGTCATCGACGAGGAGGATAGTTCCTTGGAACTTCATGGGTTTGCAGATAGAAAGACGCGAAATTCACAGCCGTGGGTCGTAAGATTTTTAGCCGTAATGGTGCCGCCGTGAGCCTCCACGATTTTGCGACAGATCGCCAGTCCAAGCCCGGTGCTCTTTTCTCCTCCCGTCGGTTGTATGGACAATCGACCGAAGTCTTTGAAGAGCTTGTCGCGCTCTCCATCTGGAATACCGGGACCCTGATCTTGCACTGCAAAGCCGTAGGTGCCGCGCGTCGAATCGAATTGGATCGTTGCCGTCACCGACGATCCAGGTGGTGAATATTTCACGGCGTTGCTCAAAAGATTGTCGATAACCTGCGTCATTTTCGCACCATCGAGCATCAGGATTGGCGCTTCACCGTGGGTGTCGAATGTCACGACAGTTTTCTTTTTGGCCGCCTCGATATTCGTCATCGCGACTGATTTCGAGATGAGTTCCGCTAGGTCATGGGGCCCGTAGTGAATTTTTAGTTCACCGGCTTCGATGGTGGCAACGTCTAGTAGTTCGTTCACGAGATCCAGCATCGACTGACTTGCAGAGTGGATCGTGTTGATGAGGTCAATTTGCCCGGGAGTTAGTGGCCCGACCGCGCCTTCTCGAAGGAATTCGGAGAGACCGCGGATCGACGCTAGCGGGTTCCTTAGATCGTGAGCCGCCATGCCGAGAAAACGATTTTTTGCAGCGTTGGCTTTACTGAGCTGCGCGACGAGTTGCTTACGCTGTTCTGAGAGCGCGCGATTCTGGAGATGGGACCGGATGCGTGCGATGACCTCTTTTGCTTTAAAAGGCTTCGGCAAATAATCGACACCACCAGCGCCCAGGCCTTCTACGACGTCATCGGATTCGCTCTTTGCCGTGATGAAAATAACCGGCGCGCACTGGTCCCCGTAATTCTTGTTGAGTCGACGGCAAGTTTCGAACCCATCAATTCCCGGCATCATCACATCAAGCAAAACCAAGTCGGGAAGTGACTCCGCGTAGACCTGAAGGGCTTTCTCTCCTGAGTCCGCCTCGGTCAGAAGGTAGCCTTCCCCCCGCAAAATCCCTCCGAGGATTCGGATGTTTATACGGTCATCGTCTACGATCATAATCTTACTCTTGGCGAGGTCAAAAGGGGCAGCTGTCGGCAGATGATCCATGTGGGAAAGGCTGGGCGGTTGGTTTCTGCGCTGCGCGATGACTTCGTGTCACAGCTCGCGATAGAATCACGGACGAGCGTTCGTAGTCAAATCATTGGCATGTTATAGTTTGAAATACTCGCATCAGTAAATCGGCATATGTTGATGTTTTGACTTGCTCAGTGCCGCCGGGCCGGGTTTCGTGCCGTTCTATCTCCTACTAATATGGCTAAATCATTTGTTTTCTCCTCCGAGTCTGTTGGCGAAGGACATCCCGACAAAGTTGCTGACTTGATTTCCGACAGCGTGCTCGACGCTTGTCTTTCCCGAGATCGTTCCAGCCGCGTTGCCTGTGAAACCATGGTGAAGTCAAACATGGTGATTTTGGCCGGCGAAATCACCACGAGCGCAAAGCTTAATTACGAGGCTATCGTGCGTGAGGCGATCCGCGATATTGGATACGTGAACAACGACGATGTGTTTCACGCTGACCAAGTTTTCATCAACAATTACCTGACCAAGCAATCGCCGGACATCGCTCAGGGTGTTGATGCGAAGAAGGCCAAAGGCAAGAAGACGGCTGAGCAGGGAGCAGGCGACCAAGGCATCATGTTTGGCTATGCCTGCACCGAAACTCCGGAGTTGATGCCAACCCCAATCATGTTTGCGCATCGGCTTGGCCGCGAACTCACCAAACTTCGCAAATCCGGCAATGTGCCTTGGCTACGTCCGGACGCGAAATCGCAGGTGTCGGTCCGCTATGAGAACGACAAACCGGTCGAAGTGGTAAACGTCGTTATTTCCACTCAACACACGGCAGATGTGTCCCACGCGACCATCGAAAAACATCTGATCGAGAGCGTGATCAAAAAGGTCATTCCAGCCGACATGCTGACCAAGAATACCGAGTATCTAATTAATCCAACCGGGCGCTTCGTGATCGGTGGTCCGCAGGGAGATTCGGGGCTCACTGGTCGCAAGATCATCGTTGACACTTACGGTGGCTGGGGGCGCCACGGCGGCGGTGCCTTCTCAGGAAAGGATCCCTCGAAGGTTGATCGTTCGGCTGCCTATATGGGGCGCTGGGTGGCCAAGAATATCGTCGCTGCGGGTCTGGCTACTCACACCGAGATCCAGTTTGCCTATGCAATTGGCCACCCGCAGCCGGTTTCGGTGCGCGTGGAGACGTTCGGCACGTCGCGGTTAGGAGTTTCCGATGAGCAAATCACGGACGCCGTGCGTGAGGTATTTAGTTTCAAGCCGGCAGACATCGTTTCGCAACTCAACCTGCTGCGTCCAATCTATCGCCAGACCACGAACTACGGTCACTTCGGCAAGAATGGGATGCCCTGGGAAAAGACCGATAAGGTCGCCGCGCTCAAAGCCGCGCTTACGTGAGCGTCATCGTAGTTATTCTGTCCGTTCCTTATGTGTTAGCCTCCAAATAATCTATCATGGCCACCGCCAAAAAAAAATCCTCCCGCAAATCCTCTGCTCCTGATTATCACGTCAAAGATATCTCCCTCGCCGAGTGGGGGCGGAAGGAGATATCTATCGCTGAGCATGAGATGCCCGGCTTGATCTCTGTGCGCAAGAAGTTTGGCCCAAAGAAGCCACTGGCCGGCGTGCGCATCACGGGATCGTTGCACATGACCATTCAAACAGCGGTGCTTATCGAGACGTTGAAGGAGCTCGGCGCCGATGTGCGTTGGGCCTCTTGTAATATATTCTCGACGCAAGACCACGCCGCTGCAGCTATCGCCGCGACCGGGACGCCGGTCTTCGCTTGGAAGGGTGAGACACTTGAAGAATATTGGGATCTTACACTTAAGGCGATTTTCTTCACTGGTGCGAAGGGACCCCAACTCGTTGTCGACGACGGTGGCGATGTGACGTTGCTGATCCACAAGGGCTGCGAACTCGAAGAGGGCAGTGATTGGGTCGACACTCCGTCCGGTTCCCACGAGGAGCAGGTCATCAAGAACATTCTCAAGAAAGTGCATAAGGAGGATCCGCAACGTTGGACGAATATCGCGAAGGAGTGGCGTGGAGTCTCCGAGGAAACGACGACAGGGGTGCATCGCCTCTATCAAATGCTAGAAAAGGGCAAGCTGCGCGTGCCTGCCATCAATGTTAACGACTCGGTCACGAAGTCGAAGTTCGATAATCTCTATGGCTGCCGCGAGTCACTTGCCGACGGTCTTAAGCGAGCAACTGATGTCATGATTGCTGGCAAAGTGGCTTGCGTTTGCGGTTACGGTGATGTCGGCAAGGGTTCGGCGTTCTCCCTCAAGGGATTCGGTGCTCGGGTGATCGTCACGGAGATTGATCCAATCAATGCGCTCCAAGCGGCAATGGAGGGATTCGAGGTTAACACCATCGAATCGACCTTAGGCACCGCTGACATTTATGTCACGACGACTGGCAACAAGGACATCATCACGCTTGAACACATGCGCAAGATGAAGGACCAGGCGATCGTTTGTAATATCGGGCATTTCGACAACGAGATCCAAGTGGACCGTCTGAACACATCCGATGCGAAGCGCATTAATGTGAAGCCGCAGTATGATCTCTATACATTCCCAAATGGGAATAGCATGTACCTGCTTGCCGAAGGCAGGCTCGTGAATCTCGGCTGCGCAACAGGGCATCCGTCGTTCGTAATGTCGAACAGTTTTACAAATCAGACTTTGGCTCAACTCGACCTTTGGAAGAACAAGGATGCCTATGCGATCGGAGTATATCGGCTTCCTAAGCATCTCGACGAAGAAGTTGCTCGGCTCCACTTGGAGAAAATTGGCGCGAAGCTTACGAAACTGACGAAAGATCAAGCCGCCTATCTTGGAGTGCCGGTAGGCGGACCTTACAAGCCGGACCACTATCGCTATTGAGCGGGGCGGTTGAATTGTATTATGAAAAAAGCCGACCATATTGGTCGGCTTTTTTTCTTGGAAGTTTACGCTGATTCTCAGGTGCCCAAGCGCATCTGCATCGGCGCCGCCGTATCCCCTTTTTCGTAGTCGGTGAGAATCGAGAAGCGGAAAGTCGTTCCTTCTCCCGGCTTACTCTCAACGGAAATAGAACCACCCATCAGTTCGCAAAGTCGCTTTGAAATGATCAAGCCAAGCCCCGTGCCACTACGCCGCCGTTCTGCGGATGCATCCACTTGGCTAAACGGCTTGAAGAGTTTGGAGATTTTCTCTGCAGGAATTCCAATCCCGGTGTCTGCCACCGAAAAGAATAACCGTAGCGCGCGGCGCGTATCTCGCATGCTGACAGGTTCTCCGCGCATGCAGGAGACGTGAACCGTGATGCTCCCCCGTTCGGTAAACTTGAGAGCGTTACCTATGAGGTTCGTTAGAATCTGGCGAAGTCGAGACTCGTCGCTGTTGACGATAGCAGGGACATCTGGGTCGATGTTTGCAGTGATTGAGAGTGCGGCGGCACGGGCTCGCGGTGCAAAGAACGCACCGACTTCCTCGACACATTTATGAAGACCGAATGGCGACGACTCGATTTCGATCTTCCCGGCTTCGATCTTAGAGAGGTCTAAAATATCGGCGATCAACTTCTCCAAAGCCTGTCCGCTCGACCGGATAATGGCTACTTGTTCACGTTGATCGGGAGTGAGTGGAGAGTCGGCAAGAATTTGCGCGAACCCAATTACCCCATTGATGGGGGTCCGAATTTCATGACTAACAATCGCAAGAAATTCGCTCTTGGCGCGGTCCGCAGCTTCGGCGGTTTCCTTGGCGTGCAGGAGGGCTGCTTCAGCTTCTTTTCGTAGGGTAATGTCGTGACCGACTCCTTGATATTCCAGCGTTTCGCCTTTGTCGTCTTTGATCGCTCGTTGCGTCCACATCAACCAACGGCGACGCCCATCGGGGAGGTCCAGCTCACGCTCAAAAGTGTAGGGTTCATCACCGATCGCGGCACCGGCCGCAAACAAGGGGAACTGCTGGCCGACTAATTCGTTGCGTTTGCGACCAAAGGCATTGGCGTATGCGCTGTTGAGAAAGGTTAGCTTCCCATCGAGACGATAGCGGCAAATCAAGTCGACCTGGTCCTCGACGATACCTCGGTAGCTCGCCTCGGTCTTCTGCAATGCTTGGGCCATGCGTTCGATGTTTCTGGCCAAACCAATAATTTCGTCGTGGTCGGGTTCGCCGTTTGCGTCTTCGTTGCCGCCGCCTGACTCAACTGTCGTGCGCAGATTCTTCAGACGCTGCATCAAAGTTCGATCCCAGACGTATCCACTCATCACGAGGAGGATGCATCCGATCATTGCCAGCGTCAGGACATAGTATGTTGTTCCGAGGCGTTCTTGGAGTTCCTCGTCCTGCACCACTCTGACGACGACCGCGACCATTGCGGCTATCAGGCTCATCGCCAGCGTGAGAATGAAGAACGACTTGCGTTTTGAGTTCTCGGACATCGGGTATACAATGAATGCAGCCACTTGGTTCGAAGTCTAACGAAAAAGCGACGCAAGTGAGGTGTTGTCGTGGTTCCATGCCTAGATGTTAGGTATGGGCTAGGGACCGAGCGGTTCTGAGTGTCAGGCAGCCGAGGTCGACATCATCCGGACGAGTAGGCGCGAGGGGCGGGCGGCAAACGTATCACGCATAATCCCTCACGCTCCAGTCGTGACGTGCCTCTACCCAAAAACTTTGCGATACTCATCGCCCCTACGGAGCGATATACGATGAAACCGTCTCACTCCAGTGAGAATTTGCCCGGCCTCCTCGCGAGGTGGTGCGTAGGTCAGGAATGTCAGTCGCCAGCCAAGTAAACACACCGCGGAATTGTGAGTGTTCGAAGATTGCTGTTCGAACCGGTCATTCCAGTCGAACCGACGCGATGCGATCATTGAATGTGCGACCGCGATATACCGCGTTGATCCCGGATATGCTCAAGATTCTCAGCCGTTTGGTTCGCGTCGATGATCAAGCCGTCACCTTTAAAGCCCGGTTCGGTATAAAATAGTGCCCGACCGCTGGGAGGAGGCTGACCCGATAAGGACTGCGTAATGAGAAATAGGCCGAGCCCAAAGTTCATTATCCTAAGTCGAAAGCTCGTTCTCACGGTGTAGGAGAGGAGGGGAGCGTCGCCTAGGTGGGGCTGGTGTCGGGAGCGACGCCAGATCAAGCGCGCCTCTAAGCGTGGCGGCCCTTGAATGTAATTTCTGCCACACCGCTTTTGTCGAGATTACCCAACTTCAGCGCGACCATGCGATCAAACTGCTGTTTGGTTGCGCTGGCGAGAGGGAGTTGCAGACCAGCTTCTGCTCCTAGAACCCATGCTATGGCCGAGTCTTTGGCGGCGTGTGCGGCGGAAAAATAGCAATCATGGGCGCGGTTTTGCATGTCCTCACCGTCCGTCTTGAGAACTTGGGAATTTGCGCCGGTTTGAGCGAATACTTCGCGGAGCATATCGAGATCAAGTCCGAGTGCTGCGCCAAGGCCAAGACCTTCGGCTAGACCTGCTGTATTGATATTCATGACCATATTAACGAGGGCCTTTACTTGCGCAGCTTGACCGGTCGGTCCGACGTAGCGAAGCGCTGTGCTTAATTTGGTCAAGATGGGGTGCACGCGCTTAAAATTTTTCCTCGTGCCGCCGCACATGAGATAGAGTGTGCCGTTGCGCGCCTGCGGGATTGATGAAGCCATGCATCCTTCAAGGGTGCGCGCACCGGCACGTCTGGCGCGGTGTTCTATCTCGATGTGCGTCTTAGGCGTAATCGTCGCGCAATTGATGAAGATTCGCCCTTTCGCACGGGTGAGCAGTGAGTCGCCCGACGTTGCAAAGATACCTAGTTGAGCTGCGTCATCCGATACGACCGTGAAAATCACGTCGGCAGCAGCAGTTACTGCGGCCAGGGTCTTGGCGTTCTTTGCACCAATTTCCGTAGCCAGCTCAGCAGCGGTGGCGGGGTGGGCGTCGTAAACCGCGGTAATGGTGTAGCCACAGTCTTTTAGCCGTCGCGCCATGTTGGCGCCCATGCGACCGACGCCAACGAATGCAATTTTTTCTTTTGGTGTCATGAAAATATGAATGCGAGTTTGACTTGTAGTTACCGTGCGAAAAACGGATTGTGCTGTTTTTCTTGGCCCAAAGTAGTGACCGGCCCGTGGCCGCAAGCGAGGACGGTATCGCGGGGAAGAGTGAGGATTTTTTCGCGATTATTCCGATATTGTTCTGCGAAATGGGAGGCGCTCCCTCCCATGGAACTGGCAAAAATGGCGTCGCCGACAACGGCCAACGGCCAGCTGAGGCCGGTCAAATAAAACGTTGTCATGCCTGGTGAGTGTCCCGACGTAAGGAGGGTCTTTATCGCGATTGGACCGAGGTGAAAATGCGCATTTTCTTTGAACGTCTTGGCCCCAGGGTAGGGGGCTGGCTCGAGTTCGCTGGCCCAGACTTCGGCTTTGGTCTCGGTGGCGAGCCGCGTGAGGTCGGCGATATGATCGTTGTGGGTGTGGGTAACAAATAGGTAGCGAAGCTTCAGGCCTTCGGCGTGAATCAGATCCAGCATCGGCTCACAGGTTGCACCGGTATCGAATGCTGCTGCGATTTTGTTGCGGGCGTCCCAAACAAGAAAACTATTCACCGTCATATCTTCGTGGACGGTATTGAAGGCGGCGAATCCGGATGGAAAAATTGGTTGCTGGGGATACCAACGTTTGTGGGCGAGCGCTTCGAGCGCCTCGGGCGAAAGCTTGAGCGGTCGAGCAACACTGCGCAGGACCGAGTCAAGCAGTTTGCCGGCCTTCACTGCTGCAAGGTCCGCCAGCGATACTTCAGCTCTTCGGGCGAGATCCTCGTCGGAAATGTTCAAGCCGCGCTGGGTCTTATTGATTACATCGTTGAAATTGTCTTCGAGAGGAATACGGGCCATGGGAGATGGAGTAAAGCTCACGGCGCGACCGCGCCGAGATAAAACTGGAGGTCTGCGTGATGCAGCACCAAGATATCGCTTTGACGCCATGATCACTCAAGGTATCCTGAATCCCCATCTGCTATCGCTGCTCGCGCGAGTGCGACATACGAACACTCTGGTTGTCGCTGATCGAGGATTTCCCTTTTGGCCAATGATTGAGACAGTGGATTTATCGCTGGTAGATGGCGTTCCGACGGTGCTACAAGTGCTTGCTGCAGTGAGGAAGAATTTTGTCGTCGGCGAAGTTTTTATGGCCGAAGAATTTTTGCACGTGAATGGCACTGAAACCCGTAGTGCCTTCGCGTCAGCTTTGCAGGGCGCAAACGTTGGATACGAACCGCACGACGAATTTAAGCGCCGTGTGCCACATGCCATCGGCCTCGTTCGCTCGGGAGATACGGTGCAATATGCGAACATGATTCTCGTTTCAGCGTGACAACTACGGCGCGTTTGAGTTCGACGAGGTTTTCCATTGCCAGCGAGACGAAGCGATCGCTCTGATGGGTGATTGCATGAGCAATCCATTTGATTATCTGGCCTCTCTCTTTTCACTCAGCGGCAAGGTCGCTGTGGTTATTGGTGGCACCGGGGAACTATGTGGAGCGATGGCGGAAGGCATGGCGGGTGCGGGTGCCGAGGTCGTGCTGGTGGGGCGGAATGAAGACAAGGCCAGGCCGCGGCTTGAACGGATTCACGCTGCAGGCGGTACGGGATATTTTGTTTCGGCTGAGGCCAGTGAAAAAGTGGCGCTGCAACAACTACTGGAAACAGTCGTCAAGCGATCGGGAAAGGTGGATATCGTCGTTAATGGTGCCGGCACAAATTCCGCCACACCATTTCTTGATATTGCGGAGGATGAGTTCGATCGAATCGTAAAAATCAACCTCAAGGGCGTGTTTCTTGGATGCCAGATTTTCGGGAAGTATCTCGTCGATCGGGGCGAGGGCGGCTCAATTATCAATTTGGGTTCGATGTCCGGAATTGTGCCCCTTTCACGGGTATTTACCTATTCGGCAACCAAAGCAGCCGTGCACAATCTTTCGAAAAACTTGGCGCGTGAATGGGCTCCAAAGCGTGTGCGTGTAAACACGCTGGTTCCGGGGTTTTTCCCAGCAGAACAAAATCGCAAGATCCTTTCCCCGGAGCGGGTAAATTCAATTCTGGGACATACACCGATGAAGCGATTTGGTGAGGCGCGTGAATTGGTCGGCGCGACTCTATTGATGGCGAGTGATAACGCTGGTGCCTTTCTAACCGGAGCCGAGATAGTAGTCGATGGGGGATACCATGCGATGACGATTTGATGCTGACTATAGCGCTTGAGAGTACCGAGTTCTCGAGCGGCCGTCAGGATTGATCTGACGGGGAAGCGCGGAGTATTCGGTTTGGCGGCCGGCGATTTTTACGGAGCGATCGACGCAGCGATCAACGAGGGGGCGGAAGCGTTTGAAGTTAGCGAGCAGGGACTTTATCCGGGGTAGTTCTGGCAGCCGGACAGAGCGGGAACGGCTCCGCATATTGTGAGTGTAGCTGAGCTGCCAGTAGGCGCCGCTTTTCGCGACCGGGTCTTTGTATTCCTGGCTAAGGGAACCGGGGCGCATAGGCCCGTGCTGAGCGAGCGATGCCTCGGTCCGAGCGAATCGGGTCTGCCATTGCGCGATCGGTTTATCTTCCACGTCCGGGATCTTCCCCTCGAACCGGCCCGGAAGTCGAGCCACGGGTGCGCGCGCGGGAAGTGTTTTTCTCGGCCGGGCCATTTGGTGCTCATAGTAGAGCATTGCTATGCTATACTATTGCGCGAAGCCAACTGCTCCGCGTGCTCCTTTGGTCCCACTGGTGGTTAATCGTCTCGCAACTGCGTCCGGCGTGCTCGCGCCACCACACCTTTCTGTGGCTGGCGGTGACGCTCGCCGCCATGGGTGGTCGGCGAGACCTCGGCGGGGTCACCAGCTTTGTCCGGCACTCGGGCTCAAGTCTGGCTGTAATACCAATCGTTGGATGAAATTAGACTGTAAATCCTGAATTTAACGCATGAGATCAGCGCTTGGGACGTAACTTGCCTGAACTGCGGTCAACGACAATGACAACTGCCCCAGTGACGACAGTCATTCCTCCCCATCGGTAGCTGATGACAGTTATATTGTAAGTGGGGATACGGTGGCGTTGG
>Ga0209829_10000132_pt1 | contig 64215 bp, 52 predicted proteins | sample C_140205_EF_Meta_FD_187311 | JGI IMG/M metagenome (GOLD analysis project Ga0209829, IMG submission 187311) | Freshwater microbial communities from Lake Croche, Canada to study carbon cycling - C_140205_EF_MetaG (SPAdes) (version 2) | ecosystem: Environmental > Aquatic > Freshwater > Lake...
CGACCTCACATAAATTAATAATATCGGGTTTCAGACCACTTATGACGTTTGCTACATGTTTTAAATGTGTTTCGGCTTCGGTTTGATTTTTCCAAGAACATCCAGAGCCGGGGCAATTGGCCGCGCTGTATTCATCGACAAATAGCCATTCTACATTATATTGGACAATTCTTATGGGTGCTCCACTGTTTCTAAATATTGTTGGATTATTATATGTTTGTGATGTCGATGAAACGTTTGGACACTCGGTATCTGCACTCGTAAACGAAATAGTTCCAATAAATAATAAAAACAATCCGAAATGTATAAAATTCATATTTGTTCGATTATGTATTTGTATATATGTATATGAATAATATTATATCGGTTCCAAAAATTATAATTATGTCAGATTCATTCGCTAACGCTACTGAATATGTGTCCGTTACTTCGTCTTCGACTACGCCACATCTACTAGAACTCCTTCGGCTGTCGCCTACGGAAATCTCCAAATGCCGATTTTTTATATAAAGATATAGTAAATGAATCACATAAAAATTCCAATCAGATATTTACCAAAAAATTTAACAAAAAATGATAAAATAAAACAATTAAAAATGCTAACAAAATCAAAAAAACTATATAAAAAACATCAATATTATACACGGAAAAATGTATCATCTTATAAACATAAAAAATCAAATCATTTATTGAATGCTCGTAAAATATATAATATAAAAAATATTACACCGAATAAGGAATTGGCACTAAAAACCGGTTGTAAAATATCTGCATTAAATCAAATTGTAAAAAAAGGAGAAGGCGCATATTTTTCATCTGGTTCAAGACCAAATCAAACGCCACAATCGTGGGGATTGGCAAGATTAGCGAGTTCATTGACTTCTGGAAAAGCGGCAGCGGTTGATTATGATATAATTAAAAATGGGTGTAATCATAAACAAAAGGCGTTTATTTTAGCAAATAAATCGAGGAAAAAATATAAATATGGACAATCAAAAACAAAAAGAATAGATGTTTTAGCGTAGAATAATTAAACCGCGCTGCAGTTTCTTGGTCGAATCGTATACATAATTACGCCCCTGAACACAACAAAAGTATTTGAATTTTACATAATAAATAAAAAAACATTATTTATTATGAAATGTTTTAATTGTTTATGAGTTTTTAATTGTTTTTTATTTATGAGGTTTTAATTGTTTTTTATTTATGAGTTTTTAATTGTTTTTTATTTATGAGTTTTTAATTGTTTTTTATTTATAAGTTTTTATCGATTTATATTTTTATGAAATTTATTTATATTTTTATGCCTTTTTGATAATTTTCTTTTTGATAACAGTTTTTGCTTCACCTGCAGTTTCTGATGATGTTTCAATAGGTGCTGATGCGGGTGCTGCGAAAACAGTTGCTGGTGCTGCTGCTACGGCAACTTCGGCCTTCTTGACAATCACCTTCTTTGCAGCTTGTACTGGGACCGGTGCAGCCGTTTGTACCGGTGCAGGAACTGAAGCAGGTGCAGCAACAACTGCCTCTTCCTCATCGTCACTGTCTTCGACCATAGTAGAAGTTGCTGCAGCGGCGTGTACGGTCTCGTCTTGACCAAATGATTCCTCCTCAGGAATAACTTGTTGGTCGATACAATCGAGTTCTTCGCTCGATAACTGAATGTGGCATTTACCATACACACTCACCACTTCGCGTGGCTTGACGATACACTGAATAAGTTTCCAAGTCAATCCCCATCCCTTGCCGCCAATCCAGATGCCGCCGCATTGAAGCACACAAGCGACGTTACTGAGTTTGGGGACAAAATCGACAGGAGTCAAGTGCGCATTTTCACAAGGAAACAAGGTATTGAGTTTGGTGTCGTAAATTTCGACTGCCCACTTTCCATTATAGAATGGAACCTTGGCGCGAATCGATGGAGGCTTACTCAAATCAATCTTTTTGGTGTCCTTGTTCTTGCTAAATTTAAGAAATGGGAAGAAGGTGTGCTTGGCGACCTCGCGAGACATTTCCTCGCCCCACCATAATTCGGAATTGGCTACGGCGTCGTCCAGGATTTGGTTCTCGAAATCCTTCAACTTTTGTAAGAAGTCATTTGTAGTTGCAGTAGCGTACTCGGTATTGGGGAAATTAAGTGAAATACTGTACTTGCCATCAGATTCGCCCTTCTCATCGACGAAATCGGCAATGCCCCATGTCATCATGAGAGGAGTCGAAATGTGAAGCGAACGATTGGTTTGTTTGCTGATTAGATTGATGGATTTGCCGCCCTTGTCGTTCAACTTGGGGGCCATGTATTTATTTGCAGATGTTTGCCATTCGTTGACTTTTACGACAACGGGTTTAGAAGCAGCGGATGCAGAAGCGGACGATGAAGCGGAATATGCGTGTGACATTTTAGATAATACGATAACAATTGGGTAAGGGTTATAGATTATATAATGGCCAATCTTTAAATCAATTTTATGAGATATAATCAATAAATTGATTTTGGATTTATAAAATGACACGAATTATGCTTACAGTTGTAGTGGATGTGAAGAAGTCGAATTGCGTAGCACAGAATTCACATACACAGAATACGGTTGTTCGCCATTGCGCAGCGAGGCGAACCACTGGGTGGGCACGTAGTGCCCGCGGAGAACGTTAGTGAAGTATTCTCACCAATATCAGATTGCGAATACATTTGGCTCATTTGTTATTTAATTATAAAATATATAAAAATATGTTTTGTTAATATATAACAAGCGTATTAATAAATTAGAAAACTATTACTAACATATATATGCTTACAGATTCATTCGCTAACACTACTGAATATGTGTCCCTGACTTTGTCTAGTGCTGAAAATCCTTCAACTACGTCTACGGAGTTCAGTCGCTCACCTGCCGCCTTGCTGCGCCTTGCTTCGCATTCCGACTCGCTCCAAACTACATTACAAATTCCTTCGACTACGTCTACGGAGTTTCCTCGATTTCCTACGACTATCGTCTCCGGAAATCTCCAAAAACCTATTACGAATACATTAGACTTTGATGTTGTCGGAGATGCAATCGAAAATGTATTCATTACAGATACAAAACCAGAAAATCAGGTTATTACACACACAGATTTCTTTAACAATAATATTTCATTGAAAAAATTTAAAATAGTTGAATTAAAGGAGATTGCAAGAGGTCACAATTTACCTGTGTCCGGTAATAAAAATACGCTTATTGAACGGATTACCCAGTTATTTGTCGATACACAAACATCGATTATTATACAGAAAATATTTCGCGGACATATGGTTCGCTTATTTGATAAATTAAAAGGACCCGCTCATAAAGACCGGTCGATATGTACAAACGATACTGATTTTTGTACATTAGAACCATTGGACGAAATTCCGAATGAATTGTTTTTTAGTTATGCCGATAAGAAAGATTTCAAATACGGATTTAATATATTATCACTCATGCATGTGTATAAACAAAAGGGTAAAATCAACAACCCGTATAACCGGGAAATCATAGATGTGGAAACCGTGAGCAACATACACACTTTTGCCAAATTATTATATATTATTTATCCGGAAAGTTGTGATGATTCGATTCAGAGACCCGTCCGGCCCCAGATATATAAACGTAGGCAAACGGTTCGACGAACAAACGCACGTAATACACATACTGCAGAATTAATGCATTCATTAATAAATGATATGAATCATCAAGTTCAACGAGATGAACGATATGAACGATTATTAGCTCGTCTTCAGACTGTACGCGCCAAATCATCTGACGACAGAATTATAGAATTATTCGGCGAGATTGATTCTTTGGGGAATTATACACAAACGTCTTGGTTTTCATCGCTGGAAAAACGAGATTTGGCACGTTTTTTTCGATGTATCCATGATATATGGATGTTCCGCGCGCAATTGTCATACGAAACAAAACGAAATGTCTGTTCAATATCGGGAAACAATCCATTTCAAAATGTATGTTTACCAGGAAATTATTCTGATATTTCATTTGAAACCATGCAGACATCATGTTTGAGTGTAATGGAAAATATGGTTTATAGCGGAGTCGATGTTGAATATCAACGTTTAGGCGCTCTATATGTATTATCCGCTCTGACAATGGTGTCACCGACTGCAAGAAATAGTAGTACCCTAATGCAGTCATTATTTGAGGCGTCCGCTTATTAAAAAAGTAAAAAAGTAAAAAAGTAAAAAAATATACAAACAAATAAATATATACTAAAATATATATTTATTTTCATTAAAATGATGAAACTATTCAAATATGTATTATGTACTGGATTGATTGCGCTGACTCGAACAATCGGCGCAATTACTATTGAAAAAACATTTATTCAAGGTCCGCATAATCAATATCTGATGAATTCGTCAACCTTATTTCTTCCTACCGATTCACTTATAATGGATGCAGCCATTATTGACGCTAGAACCGTAGTATTGAATTCCGGCGTGGTTGGCGGATTAGATTCTCTGGTTCCCAAGGGCGTCGAGTCGAAAGCATTTAGAGATTCCAATGACGGTGATTATTTTTATCAAATGTGGCATTTTGCACATATCGATGATAAACGCAGTCGCACCAATGTGGTGACCATTATTGTGTCACTTGGTGATATTAGTATTTCGCCATCCGGTGATATTAATGATGCAAATGCTTATTATAATCGAGCAAACTCCGCAGACGGGAGTCGAAGAAGTTTATCCGATTATGGTAGTCCAAAAGTATATGTTCAGGTATATCGCACATGGTCAGTTCCATCAACAATTCCGCTCACTCAAGCCAATATAGACGGGTGGTGGCACTCCATTACCAATATATTTCATAAAGCGGTAAGCATATATAATCGATACAAAGAAATCATTGGAATTGCAAAAGTTGTATATCCGATTCTCATTTCTTTAGATGATACGCAACCTGGTTTAGGATTAAAAAGTATCAAATATTCGTCCGAATCACAAGCGACTACAGATACAACTGCACCAACTACATCGTCGTCTTCGAATTCCGAATTTACGTATGCTTTGACACCAGGCGAAATGTCGGCAGTTGTTATTTTTGTGTTTTTATCGGGAGCGATGACTACATTTATAATTCCCAGAATGTGTTTCAACAAACCATACGCTTCGAATGCTTATAAATTAGATATTGGAGAATTTGAATCTCGTTCTCCAGCAACTAACCCTCTAGTATAAAAATAAACATAACAAAAATATCCAAAATATTTAGGAAAATATAGGTCTATTATTATTACTGCATAATAATAATAAATAGTGAATTATTATTTTGATTTTATTGTTTTGATTTTATTGTTTTGTTTTTCGATAGTTTAGGAATTTCCGAAAATCATCGCGTTTATGTAAAATATTTAGGAACATCTCTGGTTATGAAGCGACAATTATAACAATAAAACATATTATGCGTTAAACCACTTAAAAAAGAAACATATTATACTATATATAACTCACACAATGGTTAGAACAAGCAAGTCTGATAAGCAAACCGCTCCCTCCACTGCCGCCGCTCCCGCTTCTGCTGCACCCTCCGCTTCTGCTGCACCCGCTGCTGCTTCTGCTGCACCCGCTACTGCACCCAAGAAGGCCAAGGCACCCAAGGCCGCCGCCCCCGCAACTCCCGCCCCTGCTGCTGTTGTTGCCGCTACCGCCACCCCCGCATCTGAGCCTACCAACGAGATTGTTGAGTTGGCAGGTGAGACCTCATCTACCATCGCAGCAAAGATGACCGAGTTTGGAGCCAAGCTCCAGCAATTGGTCGGTCTCTTCTCTACAGTGAAGTCTGATTTCAAGACTCTCGAGAAGGCTATCGCGCGTGAGATTAAGACTGCACAAAAGACTTCTTCTAAGAAGAAGAAGTCAACCGGCAGTCGTCAACCTTCGGGATTTGTCAAGCCTACTCGCATCAGTGACGAGTTGGCCCAATTTCTAGGAAAGGCGGTTGGAACCGAGATGGCTCGCACTGAAGTGAGTAAGGAGATTAACCAATACATCCGAACCAACAATCTTCAGGATGCCGCCAATGGCCGCATGATTCATCCCGATGTTAAGTTGTCAGTTCTTCTTAAGTTCCAGGCTGGAGATGAGCTCACTTATTTTAATCTTCAAAGATACATGAAGCATCACTTTGTTAAGGCTGATGCTTCCGCTGCTGCGTCTGTTTCTACTGCATAAAACATAAAAACAAAAATAAATAAATAAATAACACGTAAATTAATACATAAAAATGGAAAAATATGAAAATATGAAAATATGAATAACACAAATAAAAAATATATAAATTGATAAAAATAACAAAAATAACTTTTTGTTATTTTTAATGAAATAAATGAGCAAAACAATATAAATAAATGACGTTGGTATTTACAATATAAAATGGATAGCGGTGATAATATTTTATTTGAAGTTGTCGACTCCGATTCGAATCCATTTGCTCCAACGGAATCGTCTCTCAGTGCAAGTATAGAAGCACCAGATATTCCATTAGACCAACAAGTTCGTAATTATATCAATGCAAATCACCCAAAATTGTGTATTCTCACTCCATGTTATGGAGGAATGTGTTTTGTTAATTACGTTCATTGTATAATGGCAACTGTCGAATTATTTAAACAATTCCAGTTCCCAATTCAAATCGAATTTTGTAAAAATGATAGTTTGGTCACTCGTGCGCGAAATAATTTGGTTGCAAAATCGATGACTGACACAACGATTACGCATATTATGTTTATCGACAGTGATATTACGTGGAATCCGGTCGATGTGTTGAAATTAATTCTCGCGGATAAACCAATTGTTGGTGGTATCTACCCACTCAAACATTACGATTGGAATAAACTCGTTTCCGATAAATCAAATCCGTATAATACAAATATTGTACAATCATGGATTCAAAAAAAAAACGGTTCTCAATTAAAAGATATGATGAGCGATGAGAATGTGGTACAACATAATTTATTGAGATATAATCTGAATTTTGCCGGGGCATATCTTAAAATCGACAAAAATTTGGCACAGGTAAAACATTTGGCGACCGGATTTATGATGATTCAGCGAAATGTAATTGAAAAAATGATGAAAGCCTTCCCTTCTACAAAATACGTTGACGATGTTAATTTTTTAAAACCGAATGAAAACGAATACGCATATGCACTATTCGATTGTGGAGTAGAAGAGGGACATTATTATTCAGAAGATTGGATGTTTTGTCATCGCTGGACAAAGATGGGCGGAGCAATTTGGATTGACGTTAGTATCAATCTTACCCATACCGGGATGGAAGATTATAAGGGAAGTTTTGTATCATCCTTGATTTAGGTAAATTTATATAAAAACAAACCCATCCTCCATCATAATTGTTTGAAGTGTTTCGTGGTTTATTTCATTGTATTCACTATTTATATTTTTAAATAATTCATGATCGTCGAAAATCGATAAATCGAACATATTATGCACGGCAACCAATTCATTGTAATTTTTTACATAATTGGTATTTTCAGATACCCATTTATAAAATCGGGTGTATTCGGATTGGATCATGTTTCCATCTCCATCTCCTTCTTCTACCATAATACAATTATCCGTTTTACGATATTTATAATATATTTGTATTGTTTCATGTAGCGAAGTTGGGTTGTCAGTTGAATTATAATCGGTGCCTGATAAAATAATAATTTGTTTGAATATTTGCATTGTCATTTGTAATTCGGTCAAAATGAGCGTAGTGTCGTATAAAATAACGGTATGATTTAATAAACTAATATGTCGTAATACGCGTTTACATCCATATACAAACATATCCATGTCATCGGTTAAACATCCCCATGCCTGCCCGGTATTTACCAAATAAGCACATAAATTATCAGCTTCGCCGGGGGCATCTAAATATTTTACTCCATAAGCGTCGAATAAAGTTTTTGTTTTATTTTTATCGCGATTTTTAATACGAACAAATCGACGTTTTAAATTCGTCATTTCTGACATTATATTTGCTTTTAAAATGGATGAATCGTCCATTTTATCAAATTCGGCTTTTAATTCATTGTATTTATTTTCAAATACATTTTTTTGTAAGGCGCGTTTATTTATTTCGTCCGTTTTTTCGGGCGGTGATTTACCGTCAAATATAAATGTGGGTATAATATTATATTTACGCAAAATGGAAATCAATAAGTACATATTTTCCATCAACGCCTGTTCCCCTATAAATTTATATAAATATATACTGGTGTCTATGACAATATGTTTACCGGATAATTGTTCAAGATGTGTTTTTTGAATGGCATTGTTGCTACAATTGTCTGCAAAGAACCGGTTTAACAATTTGATTCCCATTTTATTTTATGATGCGCGATTAAGCAGTAAACGTAGCGAAACAAATCGTTATAAATATTGGTAATTATAGTATTTATTATATTAACATAATCGTTAATATGATATCAATTTTTTGCTAAATACGCACCTACGATTTATTCATGCCCTAAATAATACAAATTACGACATTTCCCGTCCTGTTGGGCTTGTTTATATGTAATGTTATATTTGTCCATGCATTTATATAGATGTTCTGCCCAAGGGCTTCGTTTTGCAGTTTTATTTTTTTTACTCTGCACAAGTCGACTCTTTTTACTTTTCTGCATTGTATAGAATATAATTATATAATAATATGTGAAGTTTGGTCAAACTCCTTCGACAATGCTACGCCACGTTGTAGCGTCTACGGAGTTTCCTCGATTTTGCTGCGAAGCAAGCTACGCAGCACTATCGTCTCCGGAAATCTCCAATTTACAGTTCAAATAAAGACATCCGCATGGTTTGTGTTTCCAGCCTATTTTTGTTACGGTTATATTTTTTCGATTGAAACCATGTTTCCATAATCTCAATCATGTTTACATATTCAGATGTTCTATAATGTTCTCTGAAAAAAGAACAATATTCCATTACATTTTCCGAAGTTTTATTAAAATCGAGAGAACCTTGATTATGTTTGGCGGTCCATTCGACAAAATCATTTACATGGACCATTGCAATGGATTTTAAAATATAATACGCCAAAATATTACTATCTTCTTTGTACTGTGTTTTTCGTTTATGTTCTGAATCGACTGTCTTTTCGTGTAGATTTTTATAAGTTAATTTAAAAAAGTGGAGAACCTTGGTGCATTGAAACGCCGAAAACATTTGTTCATATTGAATCATTTTTTCCATTTGTTTCAGTATTTTATTAAAATCGTAGACGTTCTCAACACTTTCGCTGAAATGTGCACAAAACATTACATTTATTATTTCTGCCCACATCTCACAGTAGGTCTCATACAGGTTCACTTCGGACTCGACCGGAAATATATCTACTATTTCTTTTCTTGATTGTGTCGGATCCATGCTACCGAAGTCCAACATCATATTGTGAAATGTTTCGTGAATCAACACCTTAAACCATTCTTCTTCTCTGAACAAATGTATATCGTTTGTGTCAGAACATTTACTCCATGTAAACGCCGCGTTTACGTGTATTTGGCCAATGATGTCAGAATGAGTTGGCAATACTTTAAAATGATCGGTAAAATACAAATATAAATTTATATTTCGAGAACATTCTGATTTTGCATATTTTGATGCAATATACAACCACGTGAATATTTTATGTATACAAGAATGGAAAAAATAGTCTGCTTTTGTTTGTGATACCGTTTGAACGGGGTCGTTCGGGGCAAATGGGTATATTAACCATACCACTATTTGTCGACCAGCTACCGAAAATGTGCTCTTGTTACCCATTTTTTTGTTTATTTTTATCGAATCACATATTTCTTTAATTTGTTCCGATAAACAATGGTGTTCAGGCACATCGTCGGTTTCAAAATTGATTGATTCTGAATGAACGGTCTGTTCTGTCCATGCTTTGCCTGCATCAATCATGTGTTTGTACATTTCTTCCAACATATTTTTAGATATGATTGAGAACATTGATTTATTATTATTATTATTATTATTATTATTATTATTATTATTATTGTTGGAATTTTCTCTAAAAACCGATTTAAATTCGGTTTTTAAAAATTGTTGTAAATAATTGGATATTTCTTTCATATATGATTCTAATTATTGGTTATAATAGAATCATATTTTATTTATCCATTATTGCATACACAATTTCTTTCAAATACGTCGTAGAAAAAGCCATGTCGGAACAATGTCCGGTGACATCTTTTTCTATAAACTCATTATAAAATCCGATTTTTTCTTGATTTTGTTTTACATATTCATAATGAATGTCTCGGTCTATACACGGGTCGCGTTTTGCATAAATATTATATACTCTAGTATCCGGAGTTTGGTCAAAATTAAACCCGGTTACAAAATATAATTCTTCGTAGCTAAATTGATGGACATTTTTAATAATTGCCACCAATTCGTCCGCACCGCTATAATTGTTGTTCTTATCGTACATTTGTCCGATTAAATATTGTTTGATGTCTTCGTAATTATAGTGAGTCGAATATGTATGGTGTACTTTTAAGAAAAACAGCATATCGGGTCGATAAAATGTATTATGTTTGAATGCTTCTACATTCATTTGAACATGCCAAGGGGTGTCATACGTAATAATTCGTTTTTTGAACGACATCAATTTACATTTTTGCATAATATGACTCGCTACGACTCCGCCCGCCGAGAACCCAAATAAAACCAATTCTTCGATTCCGCCCAATTCTTTGTCCAATTGTTTAATATACTGAAATACGTCATCATATATAATAATACTTGTTTTGTTTGATTTTTCATAACATATTATTTCGTATTCGTTCATTGTGTCGGTGCATACATGTTCTAAATCATATGATAATTTATTGATATATGAATGACATTCTAAATTATATGCACCTGATAATAACAATAATACCTTTTTCTTATTCCGATATTTACGATAAATGACGGCATCATGTTCTGTTCCGACGACTTTATGTGAAAATTTTGTTTTAAATAGGACATTTATATCTTTCCAAAAACAATTCAAATATACATAATATATGAGCATGTGCGCGAAATACATTGTTTGTAAAAATTCACTAAAAATGCCCATATTTTTGTATAAATATAAATAAATAAGTTTATATATATATTTTGAAAATATATAAATAAACATGCAGAAACCACTATTATTTCGCGCTTCTTACATCTGCCCGTATTTTCATCAAAATGGTATCCGGTGCCGGCGGTTTTCGGCTTATGTATTGATTCAATAATGCATCATTGGTCGCCAATAACAATTGTTTCATGTCCTCATTTTGTGTGAATTTGGCTTTCACAGCAGCTTCGCGTTCTATAATATCTCGGCCTAATTTATAATCGACATCTACCTTGACTCCTTTCGGTCGCAATATTTTTCCATTTAATTTACCCGATTCACCTGCAGCTTTTGCTGTTGCCAAATCCGTTGATATTTCGCTTCCGCTATCCAGTGAAAATTGTACGTAAAAATCAGGAAACCCCTTTTTATATTTGGCGCCTTGAAGATAATGTTCGACTGACGCCCATTTATGGTGGTCTACCGTAAATTGCGCATCAGACCAAGAATCATCCAACTTCAACCGCCAATTTTCGATTTTCGATAATGGTAAAAATTCAAGGATTCGATTTGTTTGAATTGTTTCATGCGACCCCTTTCCAGGAAGGGCCGTTTTTTCAGATTTTGAAAAAAACATTAACGTAACTTCTTTTTTATACAATTGGTCCATGTTATGGTCACCCGGTTCTTCTTCGTCTTCATCTTCTTCATCGGAATCAACGCCCAATTTTGATTTGAAATTGCGAAAATCTTGTATTAAATGATATATTCCCGAATTTTTTTCTAAACATCTATCGACAATTAACATTTTTATTCCATACGGAATTTCACTGAATGAAAAAATACGTTTGTGTTTATATGTGACCAATTGATAATGGTTTCCTGAATATGACGTCATGATATAAAATTTGGGGGTAAAATCGACGGCTTTTCCAGTTTCACCGACCATTTCCAATTCTTTATTAATTTCGCCACAATTCATTACCCCTTTCGGAGCGCCATCATCATATGCCTCCTTCGATAAAATGATCATTTTTATTTGTAATAATCGTTCCAATGTAGATATTGCCCAAGCATCTGCCCAAAAATGATTGGTTTGAACATATTCGCGGTATTTTTCCAAACTGGTAATGGGTCTCATATATCCGATATAACGAGCCTGTAGTTTTTTAGTTTCACTGATTTCGTAGGAGTATTGTTTACCTAAATCGCCTATTTTATTAACCTCGATTATAATTTCATCTCGATCCGATTTACTAGTAACCGTCTTTATTCGTTTTTTGAATCCGCGGTTCATTTCATTCAATGAATTCATCAGCTCGACTAATCGTTCTATTTCAGATTCAAATTCTACAAACAATTTACGTTTTTCTTGAAATATTTCATCGGTTAATTCTGTCGATAATAATGCACGCATTTGTTGTACCGTGGTTTTATGTCCAATTTGATGAAACGCTTCGCGAATCGTTGCAAAAAAACAATCCCCATTTGATTCGACCTGCACAATATTATAATTATTATTTTTCAAAAAATTTGCAATCCATACATTGTGCGATGATGCCTTATATTCGGATTTCATTTTTTCGGCAATTTCGAGAGTTTCTTCTTGTAGCGTGGCGGGCATTTTTGCATTTTTATCGATTGTAAATATGCCTTGTTTTATTTCTCCATCCGCTTTGACTTTGTTTTTTGACAACGAGTCAATTGGTAGTTTCAAGTCGGTATCGTCGTCTTCGTCTTTTTTTTCTTCTGATTCTTCCTCATCTTCATCTGATAATTCCGTTTCATCGTCGTTTTCATCTGATTGTTCCTTTTTCGATTTTGAATCATCGTTTTCGTATTTGTCTGATTTTTCTCGAAACAATACATGTCCAGATGTAGCTTTTTTGATATATTCTGGAGTGGCAAAACTATATAATAATGGTTCTCCCACCTTCGTTATGTCCACATCTCCGTCTTCGTCTAAAATACTTAATTTGGCATTTGCGTCAATTTCGTATAATCCGATTTGCGAAGTGATTGTATCCCCGGCAAAAATATATATGGGGTAATAAATTACATTTTTTTTCATAAATGTATACTTTTCCTTTCCTATCACAATTTCAACCGTTAATCCTGCAATTTCGGCTTCATAAATAGACGACTGATATCCAATATCTTCCGGGTCAATCGTTTTTTTCTCCAAATAATTTATTTCGTCGTTTATTTTGGAAGAAACCATGATTTAAAAATAAAAATATATTATGTTATATGAATACCCTATAATATAATACCGTATATATTTGTGTTTATTATGTTTGTTTAGTTTTGTTTTATTTTTATATTTCTAAATTATTTTTTGTTCTGGCCGTTTAATGAATCGACAATATCCATATATTTGAAAATAACTCGATTTGAAATACTTTTATGTTCGCTTACTTTCATTTTCGCAATCGAACCGATTTTTGGCACAAACTCCGACGTCCATTCGTCTAATTTTGATAATTCTGCCTGACTTTGAGAAACAAATATAAATAAATTTTCGGTAATTTCTTCGACTTCATTTATGCGGTCCGGTTCATCGATATAGTTGACGATTTGTGACATAAAAAAACGAATGATTTGCATGACAGTTTGATTTGGTAATATTCCATTTTTCATTAGATTCACGATAAATGTACTTGTTGCCTTTCGATTATCATTCATTTTAACATAATTACAATATCCATCATAATCTTTGTCCGAATTTACATATTGAATATGTTGAATGTTTTCATTGAAATTGTTCACGAAATCCGTTAAAATGGTTCCGAAAATATCATATTTCCCAATTAATTCTCGATATAATTCGGCGTATAATTCAGAGAAAAATTTATTTGAACTGGCAATATCAAAAATATATTGTGAAATTTTACCAATATCCTCAACTCGTGTTTCAATGTTTGATTCATTTTCGTAAAAAGAATCGATGTTTTGAATGATGGCCGTTTTTTGCACGTCATAATTCTTTTTTGAAATCTTATTCAATGCCGCGCGAATTTCGTTAATTCGTTTTTCAACGCCTTCTTTGGTTTCCATTTTTGTTATTTTGAACGTCGATTGTGTATTTTTATCCTTATCTCTTTCCCAATCCATATCAGATGATTGGCTTCGTCCATTACGTCGAACAATTGTTATGGGTTGATATCCGCTACCATGACGTTTCTTATCAAACGATTTATTATTATTATTATCTGGATATTTTTTGGACAAATCTACATTCGGACGCAATGTATTCATATTCGCCATTTCGATTGCATTTTGGTTGACCACTTCCGTTTCGAGCGTCTTTAATAAAGTTTCAATTTGTTCTGATAACATATATTCCGACCCACCTAAACTCATGGTTTCTAATACACCCAATTCATAATAACGAGGCGAAACCATTGTTGTCATGATTATATTTTACGTAGACTATATATTTATGTAGATAAATTTTATATTATTTGTGACATATATATATTTATTTATATATATTGTCCAATTGATATAGATATTTCATGATAATTATATTATTCATTTATGCAAATAAACAATAACAATGACAATAATAACAGCAATAACAGCAATAACAGCAATAATAATAGTGAAAAAACGTTAAATATTTCTGAGCCAACAGAAACAGAAGAATTCGATGTGGATATTTCCGGAGACGACGGTAACTGCGTAGCAAGGAAATCGTTAAACTCTGTAGACGGCAGTCGAATGAGTTTAAACGAAATTGAAAAATGGGACGACCTTAATTTAAAACCAGAATTATTGCGCGGAATATATAGCTATGGTTTTGAAAAACCGAGTCCGATACAAAAAAAAACGATTGAACCAATTATTGGAGGTCGCGATATTATCGGTCAAGCGCAATCGGGCACAGGTAAAACCGGTGCGTTTACAATCGGTTTATTACAACTTATTAATATAGAAAATAAAAATGTCCAAGTATTAGTTATCGCTCCAACACATGAACTCGTTCATCAATCAGCTTCCGTCATCGCCAATTTGGGCAGCATGATGACCGGTCTACGTGTAAAAACATTGGTTGGCGGAACATCTGTTTCAGATGATGCAGATGAATTACATAAAAATACTCCCCATGTCATTGTCGGATGTTCTGGACGCATATTTGATATGATAAAACGTAGACACATAAACATGAAACATGTAAAATTATTGGTATTAGATGAAGCGGACGAAATGTTATCCAGGGGTTTTAAAGACCAAATCTATAATATTTTTCAATATTTACCAAATGATTGTCAAGTTGCGCTGTTTAGCGCATCTATGCCTGACGAAATAATAAAATTATCCGAAAAGTTTTTGAAAAATCCGGTAAAAATTACGATGAAGGCCGAAGAATTGAATCTGGACGGAATTCGACAATATTATGTGGCTGTATCCAATGACCACGTCAAATTCGATGTTCTAAAAGATTTATTCGAACATTTATCTGTATCACAAAGTATTATTTACGTAAATGGTGTCAACCGTGTGATTGATTTACATCGCGCCATGACGGATGCCGGGTTTTCGGCGTGTTGTTTTCATAGCGGAATGACAAAAACCGACCGCGAAAAAACGATTCAAAATTTTCGCACGGGAGCATACCGAGTTATGATTTCGTCAAATATTACGGCAAGGGGGATTGATGTACAACAAGTATCGGTCGTTATTAATTTTGACGTTACGCGTGACGTACATACATATTTACATCGAATCGGTCGAAGTGGTCGATGGGGAAGACAAGGCGTTGCTATAAATTTTATTACTCGTCAAGATGTGCCTGCAATGAAAAATATTGAATCCTTTTATAAAACGAACATTGTGGAATTACCTGCAAATTATTCATTAAGTGTATAAATGATGCGTTTATACATTTTATTTTTCTTATATAAATATTATAAATAATGATTCATTTGATATCAAACCATATTGATTTTGAACGTGTCATTTCGCGATGTAGTTCATTATGTATCGGAAGTTCCGATTTTACGTCAAATAAATCCTGTGAATCCAAAGAATCCGATGATGTTGGACCATTAAATACAACGTCGGAATCCCCTAAAAAAATATTTCGATTGCCAATCACCTATTTAGATACAAACCTTGTTCATAAATTATCACCGGTCGTTGCTTCAGACTTAGAACTGGCTTGTTCTACTGAACCGGACGAATCGACCAATGGTCTACCTATGTATGAACATTTGGTTTTGCCAAAACATGATTTTGCAAAACAAATGATTCATGAATGGAAAACTCATTTTACTACCGACGTTGCTTTTTTAAAGGATACACAACATGTGATTCAAGATACATCGATTTATTTAAAAAATATGGAGAACTTGGAATTGGATAATTACGCCGTCGATTGTAAAAAAATGATGGAAATATGGAAGGACGTCAAAGAAGACGAATCTTTTTCTGAAAAATATTGCTATATGGAGTGGAATATGTTAAAACATTTAAACACGTCATCTACCTTTTTACAATGTTTATCGATTCTCAACATTGCCTCACCATTGATGAGTTTACTGATTCCTATTATATTTTTGATATTCCCATTTATTATTTTGAAAATACAAAAAATTCCTATTACATTTACGGTGTATATGAATATTTTGAAAGATATCGCGAAAAATCATTTTATCGGAAAAACACTGTTTAGTATGCAATCTTTTACGTGGGATAAAATGGGATATGTGCTATTAACTGGTTTTTTATATGTTGTACAAATTTATCAGAATATAGGCGCTTGCATACGATATTATCGTAATCTACGTAAAATAACAAATCATATATGTGAATTAAGACAATATTTACAATATTCGATTTCAAGCATGGAGAACTTTGTCGAAATTAATCGATGCCGAGCATCATATGAACCATTTTGTCGTGACGTTTCGCACCATTGTGTTCATCTTAAAACATATTATGCAAGCATTTTATCGATTCGTCCATTTGGACTGAATGTTGCCAAGTTTAGTGAAATTGGATATATGTTAAAATGTTTTTATGAACTCCATACAAATATCGATTATGAACACGCATTGCAGTATTCATTTGGATTTGAAGGATATATCAATAATATGTTGGGGGTTTATGAGAACGTGGTGTCGAAAAATGTGGCGTTTACCGAATTTGATACCAAAAAATCATGTCACATGAAAGAACAAAGCTATCCTCCACACGCACCAGTCGAAGACGCACCAGTTAAAAACAGACAAATTAAAAACAAACAAGTTAAAAATAGTTGTAAATTCGATAAAAATATGATTATTACCGGTCCGAACGCGTCTGGAAAAACAACTCTTCTAAAAACCACCACAATTAATGTTATTTTTTCACAACAATTCGGATGCGGTTATTATAAATCATGTACTCTTAACCCATACACTCATATTCATTCCTATTTGAATATACCTGATACTTCCGGTCGCGATAGTTTATTTCAAGCCGAATCGCGACGTTGTAAAGAGATTATCGATATTATTCGTGATAATCCCACCGATTTAGGATGTCGACACTATTGTATTTTTGATGAATTATATTCAGGAACGAATCCGGTCGAAGCCGCCAAATCCGCGTTTTCGTTTTTGACGTTCTTATCAAAATACGAAAATGTTGATTTTATTTTAACGACACATTACACCTCGATTTGTAAGAAACTTCAGAAACAATCGAAACGTATTTGTAATTATAAAATGGATGTGGATGTTGGCGAAAATGGACAATTTAATTATAACTATAAATTGAAAAAGGGTATTTCAAAAATACAAGGCGCGAAACAAATATTGACAGAGATGAATTATCCGTCTGAAATATTACAAAGTTTTGAAACATATTAGGAATGTTATTATTGTATTACTATATATAAATAATTAATTTATTGGTATAATATATAAACACTTTGTTATATATTATATTATCATGTCGTCTGAACAAATAAGTAGCGAACCAATGATTAGTGAGTCGATTAGTGAACCGATTAGTGAACCGATTAGTGAACCGATAGTTGAACAGATAGTTGAACCGATTAGCGAATCCATTGCTGAGCCGATTAGTGAATCAATAATTGAGCAAATTAGCGAACCGATTGCTGAGCCAAAAGTTGAGCCAATTAGTGAATCCATTTCTGAGCAAAAAGTTGAGCCAATTAGTGAATCCATTGCTGAGCCAAAAGTTAAGCAAATTAGTGAATCCATTGCTGAGCCAAAAGTTGAACTAATTAGTGAATCCATTGCTGAGCCAAAAGTTGAACTAATTAGTGAATCCATTGCTGAGCCAAAAGTTGAACTAATTAGTGAACCAATTATTAAACTAATTAGTGAACCAATTATTGAACTAATTAGTGAACCAATTACTGAGCCAAAAGTTGAGCAAATTGCTAAGCCAAAAGTTGAATTCGACGAAACACTCGGATTTGTATCCGAAATTATATCGGAAATCGAGTTTAGATTAAAAACAAACTCAGACGAACCGGTATTTGGTGAAAATATATTCGACAAATTGTTTCCCGACGTAACAATTGGGTCCGATGATGATGCAACTAAACTGAAATTCGAATCCACTTTTGAAGGACCATTCGATGATGCTACGGGTGTTCAACAAAACATTGTCGATGATAGTCTAAATGGATTGAAAATTTATGTAAATGAAACTAGGGGATGTGACGGGTCGACTGCAAATCAAATCGCAGTCACAGACCCCGAATTCGGAACGCAAGTGAAGCATTCTGAGTGTAAACCAACGTGTAATTCAACCGATGCTGAATGGAAATGCTGTACATCGATTATAAACAAAAATGAAAAAATGGACGATGTTAATTTATTGTCCGACGTAATCTCATCTGAAGAAATTCCCAAGAAAAAGAAAAAGGGATTCTTTAAAACATGGTTTGGATGGTTATTCTAATTATTATTATTATTATTTCTCAAAAATCATTATTTTTTCGGCGGTCTCTCTATGACTTGTAACATGTACATTTTTATTATACATATTTTGAATGCTTGATTCGCCTTGAAAATATTTACCCGTTATTTTATTCATATCGTCCAATAAATTAAAGTGGGTGCTTGGCTTGTTTAATGAACCATATCCCGATAAAATATAACATAACTTTCCGCCCGGCGCCAATACTTTATGACATAATTGAATTGTCTGTTCCCAATATTTCATTAACCATTCGTCGTATGTCGGATACTCCGTCGTGCTTTGATTTTCGCTCGGGTATAATTCCATCCGATAATAAGGCGGACTAAAAAACACCACATCAAAATGTTCGGCATACTTTGTCATAAATGGTTTATCTAATAATAATGATTCAGACGGTTTACATCGAATATCTATTTTTGTGTTTGGATAATATGTTTCTGCAAATCTTGCAGTTTTTTCACACACATTCGGTATCACATCTGTTCCCACATATTCGACCACTTCATTACATTCCAAAAAACCATAGCAATAAGATGACCATCCCAGCGTGGGCGTGAATATTTTGGTTCCCAGTAGAACCGATTTGTTCAATGAATATACCAAATGCGGGTTCATGATAGACGCTCTAAAATAATACGACGAGAACACGCTACCAATGCGTCCATTTTTTATATAATGTATCGCGCTCGGAGTAAGGATCTTATAATCGATTATATTCAGTAAATATAAATCCAAGAGAACATCCATATAGGTCGGATTATTCTCGATTCCCGATTTTGTGTCAAGTAATATTTCCTTATAATACATATTACGAATCACCTTTTTATAATTCGGATGTTTGTTGTTATTCATTTCGCCGGATTTCATCGGTTCGTCGCCTATTCGTGCAGATGTTGGTATTTGTAGTGATGTTTTGTAAAACCTTTCTAAATAGTCCTTTCGCGCTTGAATGTGCTCATACAACATTTTAATGTCGTCCATCGTTGTTTTTGGTTTTCGTTTCATATAATCCGCTAGACTCGACAATTTATCATGGACACGAACTTTCGCGGAAATTAAAAAATCATCGAAAGTATTTGCTTTTGTATCATCATTAAAAATCGATAAGAAATCCGATAAAGATAAGAAATCCATAATACATACAATGTATGTTTCAATGATTTTTAATAATTGGACGCAAAATGATTATGTTCTTTATGGCAACAAAATAAATTTTGCAAGAAATATCTCAAGTTGTCTACCAAACACGGGCATATAAAAACATAATATTATGCAAAAACACCCGGTTATTAAAACTCCGCGACAAACCAATTTACAGTATTCGATACAAAGTCCTCTATGCGATTCGATTTGTCTATAATATTCGACCAATGACATTTGTTTCATACTGGTCAAACAAATGGGACACGTGCAGTTGATATTTAACCATTTTTCCATACATGATTTATGAACTAAAATACAACAATTACACTGGGTTACACATATTTTATCATTATCAATTCGATTAAATATATTATTTTTTGTATATATAATCGACTCGTTGTCGATTTCAGATAAACAAATCAAACAGTCTGAATTTTGGCGGAAATCATTATCCATAGTGATAATATTACGCTGATTCGACGAATTATTTTTTATTTTTTTGTATTTTGTTGGCATTTCTATATAAAGATTTTATTATATTATTATTATTATGGAAATTAGAAATAATAATATTGTTTGCGGAAAAGGATTATATGCAACAAAGTCATATCAATCCGGTGAAATTGTGTTTGTTTTAACCGGAAACATATGTGATTCGCCAACTAGAGAAACAATACACATCGGAAATAATAAGCACATATACGATGAAAATGGTATTTTTATAAATCATTCATTTTGCCCATCTACGCGAATTGACAGTACAAATGTTATCGCCTTGCACGATATTCAAATCGACGATGAAATTACATTCAATTATAATGACAGTGAACTAAAGATGGCATCGCCATTTTACGTAGACACGGTATTGGTGTGTGGTAAATAAAAACGAAATAAGCGAATTTTTATATTTTTATTTTGTGTTTGGTCAAAAATAAATAAATAGCGGTCCCTTCGCCTAATGTGCTATCCACCTTTATACAATTTGTTGACGAATTGAAAAAATTCATATACACATCTGAAATGGGCAGTCCGTATCCAAACCCAGATAACGGCGCTTGAAGACTAAAATCGACGGCATTATCGCTTGTTTGAATATCACGTTCGTTAATTTTACTCGTACTAAAATTATAATGCCATATTTTGTCCATATCTTCGGGTTTGATTCCCATGCCGTTGTCTTGAATTTTTATCAACATCCACTTTTCGTCAATTTCGGAAATACGAATCCCAATTTGCGGGTTATATTTTGTATTCGCTTTTCGTTGTTGTTGTTTGTCAATTACTGTCTGAACACTATTTTTTATTATTTCAACTAAAATATAATATAAATAATGGTCAATACATGGCATTACCAGTTCTGGATTTGTGCTATGAATCGATATGACATCGCTTAAATCTATATTAAAATAATGTTTATTACAAATATATTGAATGTCTTCAATCGCCTGTTTTATAATGGTGATTGGATTACTGTTTAAATTCACAATCCCAAAATACTTGGGAGAACGTGTCGGTTTAAATAACGATAAGTATTGCTCCAGTAAAATGCGCATTTCCGTCCGATTTGTATAAAATCGATTTAAAAACGTTTGTATTTTTGGCGTGTCTTGTTCATTCATTTTATTCTCTTGTTTTAATTCATAAATACCTTTTGACATGGTCATTAGTGTGGGAGCATGACGATTAAATATTTGTTCTACTGTATGGGCAAACACTTTTATTTCACTTTCGTTTTTTGGTTCATTTGATTCGACCAAATCGAGAAAAGACATCAAATACCACTCTCTTACTTTATTTACCGAATGATTTTTCGTCAAGCCAAACGGTAAATTATTCAAATCGGTGACTCTATTTGCCATTCGGATCGGCATTTCGCTATGAATATATTTACTCGATATTGCTACTCGATTTTTATGAGAAATCGACATGCTGTTTAAAATGTCGGCGAATTTCACATGTGTCGTTCGCTTCAAACTATAATCGAATATTTTATTGTAAAATTGGGGAAATTTACTCATTATAGTTATTGATTGAATTACAATAATGATACATTATTTAATATACCAAAATTGTGATTCTCCGTTCAAAATATATTACCAATGCGGTAATATATTTTTATTTTGTTATTTTTATTTATATTATTATTGTATTAGTGAGTGGCGCCTCTTGACACTTTTGTAAACTCACCATTATTATCAGAATCGGGTTTGCGACGAGACGCATCGTTCGCTGGGCGTGTGCGGTATGTTCTTGGCGCGGATTCGTCACGAGCGGGTCTTGGTCGAGAGTCCGATTGAACTGTTATGGCCATTTTACGCGTCTCGCACATAATTGCGCCACCCTTCACGCCACTAATTTTAACAGCATGGTATTCGTGTTTATCATTGTTTGCCTTTACCAAATCGAAATCGACGTACTCGCCCTGTACCAAGTATTTATATTGTGCATCATCAACATTAATCGATGAATAATGAACGAAAATATCTTTTCCGCCATGTTCACCGTCACAAACAGTGATAAAACCAAACCCGGATTTATTATTAAACCACTTTACTTTACCAGTATAACGTGTTGAATCAGACGTGGATGTATCGTTCATTTTTGGATGTGTGACCGAATATGAGTTATATCAATTTACGTTTTTATATTGTTTGTAAAATTATTATATAATGATAGAATATATAATTTTGATTGCCGCGAAAAATGAATTATTTAGGGAAGAATAATTGTAAAATGATGTGTATTGTAATGTTGGTTGCAACCATATTCATTTCACTATATTTGAGCCAATTTTCATTTTTAGTTAGCACAAATGTTGCAAAGTTGCCATCGGCGGAAGGGTTTGAAGGCCAAACGCCGTCCATTGATTCAAATGACCCGTTTCCAACACCGGCAACTATTAAAACAGTAAAATCGATATTTGATATATCATGCGATGCAGATAAAATTCAAAAAATAAGAGCTGCTAACATAGATGATGAATCTATTTTAAAAATATTAAACCAGTCTGATAAAACGGATGTAGAAAAACTTGCATCCATTAAAAAACGCATCACCATAGCATCTCCAACCACGGAACAAATTCCGGCATAATTTTATTTTTTTATAGATTTGGAGATTTCCGGAGACGATAGTGCTGCGTAGCTTGCTTCGCAGCAAAATCGAGGAAACTCCGTAGACGCTACAACGTGGCGTAGCATTGTCGAAGGAGTTCGTCTCCGGCTCGTTCCAACTCCTTCGACTACCGTCTCCGGAAATCTCCAAATCCCGAATAATTTGGTTTTTCTGAATATTTTAGTTGATATGTATACTTTAATAATTTATAAATATTAACATATATTTCATCAAATGTGAATTTATTTGGGTCATTATAACTAATATCCATCCTGCTTATGCTGCCGCGGAATTCATTATCCATATTTTCCAATTCTTTCATTTGTTTTCGGATTTGATTTTTATAATGGGATATGTGTAATTCTGAAACATTTGCATTTTCTACATAATCGAACGGTCGGTCTTTAACTCCTTCGACTACGTCTACGGAGTTCAGTCGCTCACTTGCGCCTAACGGCTCCGGCTCGCTCCAAATGTTACTCCATGGCAAATATCCAAATAGTAACAATAAATAAATATATAATGTTGAAATTATATCGTCCCGTCGACTCGGTGTATCGCCATTATGAATATTGATACTTATATATTTAGGTGTTCCAATTATACAATCGTGCGTATCTTTTTTTGGCAAATGTTCACCTTTTTCATTTGTATATATTGCCGCCAATCCAAAATCGATTATATATAATTCGCCGTTTTTTAGCATAAAATTATGGGGTTTTATGTCTCGATGAATTACAAAATGGGAATGTATGTTCTCTAACATATTAAAAATATTTAGCATTAATGCGTTTATTTGATTCATTGATAATTTGTGTTTTTGTGAATAATCAAACAACGAACAATCGTAAAATGGCATAACCAAACAGGGTTGTTCTTTATATTGTCCATACCAATATACTGCCGGCGCGGAACGGCAGCCATTTCTATATAGATAATTTAAAATAGTCGTTTCGTGCTTTAGGATTTTCGCAGGGGAATGAATGTGTTCTATTTTTACTGCAACATGTTCTCTCGTTTTTTGGTTTATTCCTTTAAACACTGTTCCAAAATTACCTTTGCCCAATTGACTTGTTGGCACATATTTATTATTAATAAGTTCAGAAACCTTCGCTTCCGTTCCGAAAGCTACGGTTTCTGTGTCCGTAACTTCTATGCTACGCAAGTCTCGCTGCGCAGTTACGTTACGTCCACTAAATGCTACGTCGCGTTCCCGATTCATTCTAAAATCATAATGAATATAATAATCTATAAAATTTGGTTATTCATTATTGTATCGTATATTCGTATATTTATATATTTATATATATTATAAATAAAGAAAATGAAAGGTGGTTTCTATATGTCAAATCGTTCTCTATGGATGATTATTGCTTTGTTGGTGATTGTCATTGCTTGGTTAGTTTATAACAGTTCTTGGATGGCAGCGGCTCCAGTGATGGAAGATAAAAAGGCGGCGTCAGACAATTCGATGCATGGGCCAATGATGTCGGGAAAAGAAGGATTCAATGATAAAAAAGAATGTGATAAAGGCCCCACATGTTCTGGTCCAACATGTTGTCCGGCAGCTAAGAAATAAGCAATAACCCTTATATTTCGATTGATTTTCTATTATATATTTGTATATATTATAGAACCCATTATAAAATGAAAGATAAATCAACAAATATAATGTATGGTACCGAGAACACTCTTGACACAATTAAAAAACCAATTTTTATGTTTACCATGTTTTTGATATACCTATGTTATTTTTTGATTTATTTTGGTATTCTTGCAAAGAATCACGAATATGTTACCTATCTGAATATTTTTATCCAATTGTTTATCTGTTCTTTTTTAATTATTCGATTTAATCCATTCCGACATCATGTTTTACGGGATTTTGATGGTCAATTGATTTTTGCAAGTGCCATGTTTTTATTGACAAATTTAATTGCAACTGAATTTGAAGATAAATATTTTGTTTCGTTTATGAAAAAAATCAACTCTTTTAGATACTAGTGGAGAAAGCTACTATATTGATATGTAAATGATATATAAATATTTACATATCAATATATAATGGAGATTACAGCAAACAAATGTAGTGGAGTTCGAGGAAACTCCATAGATGCGGTCGACGGAATTGATTATCACAAATTATTTGAAGATGTAAAAAATGATCCTTCTCTATTATCGACCATTGACGTAAACACATTGATCGGGTCAAATGTCGGAAATACCATTGATTATTTGGGGCATAAAACATTAGAGGACATAGGCGTAGATATATTAGAATCATTCGATGTTTTCGAAACCAATCAAAATACATCTATTTTAATACAAACCAATTGTCATAAATTAATCGGATATCGGTTTGTAGACGAAATATATAAATTACATAAAGGGAAACATGTGCGCTGGATAAGAACATCGGTCCAACCATCCATTAGTTTAACAAACGGTGGAATTGTGGTCGATATTCGGTTTTTAGATAATGGCATTCATATTTTATGTAAAAATAATATGGGCCGCTTTATACAATATCGATTTGATGAATGTTTGACGTATCAAAAATTATCGAATGACGAACAATTGATTTTAATGGTGAACGAACAAATAAAACGGTAGAGATGCAAGATTAGAATTTAGTAAAAATATACAGTAAATTATCTAAACACACTGTATAATACAGTGTGTTTAGAATGGAATCATCAACTAACGCTAACACTAATATAAATTCGCATCTCCTAAATGACCGCACAAATGCGTATGTTATAAATTTAGAACGAGATTTTTTAAAGAAGCAAAATTTAGAACAAAATATAAAAGAGAAATCTATCGATACACATTTGAACATTATTTTTAAAAAAGCGGTGAATGGGTCGGACGCAACGGCTTTATCAAAATATTCCTTTAAAATATGTCCCACGTGGTTCGACCCAGATTTAAAAACGGGCATTCGAACCGGCGAAATAGGATGTGCACTATCTCATTATGATTGTTGGCTCGATTTTTATAATTCCAATAAACCACACGCTCTATTTTTAGAAGATGATGTAGCGTTTACCGATAATTTTACCGAACAATACAATAATCTACTTCAATATCCCGACAATACAGATATTGTGTATATTAAGCGAAAACCGTTGAATGCAGACAAAGAAACCAAATATAATTCTATTTTTATAAATAGTAAAACAAGTTATTGGTTATGTGGATATTTGTTAACCAGAAAAGGTGTTGAACAATTATTAAACACAAATTATTTACAAAATGTAATAGTAATTGACGAGTTTTTGCCGATATTATATGATTCTGATTATTTACAACAATATAAAAAATACTACAATGATATTCATTTGACTGCATATTCGTTAGTGGATAGTTTTATCGATCTTGTCGATGGCACATTTTTAAAATCAAGTACCTTTCATAGTAATTATTACGAGTACGAAAGTAGGTTTTTAGCATTAGTATCATATAAAAATTGTTCATTTTCAACCATCGACCGGTTTGACCAATCATGTAAAAAAATGTCAGTGAATATAAAAAATATAGATTTTAATAATATAATAAATGAAATCAATAAAATCGATGATAATAAAATCATTATTTTAGCGGACCCGCATAATTCTTTTATTTTAAATAACCCTGCAGAAATATATTTAACAAACGAAGATTCGGTTTATTCGAATTTCAGTGATGTTGTCGAATTATTAGATAAATTGGAAAATGGGGAACTATGTTTTTATGGGAAAAATAAATATTTAAAACAAATTATGCAATATGGGAAAAATAAATACAATAATATTGACAGAGATTCTATCATTACAACATTAGAATATAGTGAAAATAAAGAATATAGTGTTCCCAAAATAAACTCTCTTTTAATACATAGCAAACATAATTATTTTTTATTAAACAACTATGAAAATTATTTTTTAAATAAAATATTAAAAAATTACGGATTTACTCAAAATCGTAAAAATAATAATGAATTATGTACACATAAGATACGTGTCAATGTTATGATTTATTCAGATAAATATTTACAAACTCTTAATTATCTTGAAAAAATAGACTACGATGTTGATTTATTAGATATATATATTTATACAAATTCAACGTCGTTATCAGTTGGATTAAGTGAGTTGAACAATATATCTGGTAGCGGATATAATGTCATTGTATTATCGGAACAAGATGCGTATAATCAGGTTTACACATATTATACAAAATATGATTACGTATGGTTTATAAAATCCGAATATATTATATTTGAACCGTCTCTATTAAAAGATTGTATTTGTTCGAATAAAACAATAACTTCTGGTATTATTCGTAAAAAGAACGATTTATTCTCCAATTTTTGGGGAAATACGGACCCAAATGGTTATTATAAACGTTCCAATGATTATATTGATATTTTAAATCAAGACATAATAAATATATGGAATGTGCCATATATTTCCGGTAATATATTATTCAAATCAAAAATATTTAAATATCCAAATCTGTTTAAAAACGTAAAATACGACGACGTTGATATTGCATTATGTGCAAATATAAGAAATAAAAATGAATCTATGTATCTACTTAATCAAAAATTATATGGACACGTAAATGAATTTCCGAATGCTGAATTAAATTTACATAATTGGACCGAAGAAAAAATATTACACCCTGATTTTTATAATTTTTATTACGGCAATAATATTGATTTATTTACTGAGATTGGGTCTGATATATGGTCCATTCCATTTTTTTCAAGTGCATTTTGTGATTATTTAATTAAAATATCTGAAGCAAAAGGAGATTGGTCAGCAGGAGTGTATTCAGAAACAAATAAACTCGATAAACGAACCAATGGCGTAGAAGAAATACCCACACAAGATATTCATTTAAAACAATTAGACCTACATGATTTTTGGACACATGTGACAAATAATTATATGAAAAAAATATTAAGTCATTTATATAAATATTTGACAAAAGAATATAACATTGCATTTATAGTTAAATATGATGCATCTCCGGGGGGTCAACGCAGTTTGAAACCGCACCACGACTCATCTGTTTATACCATTAACATTGCTTTAAATAATAGCACCGAATATAAAGGCGGGGGTGTTCGATTTATATCAAAGAATTTATCATATGTGAATAAAACTGCCGGACATATGTTATTACACCCTGGACGAATAACTCATTATCATGAAGCATTACCTATAACTGAAGGTAAACGATATGTATTGGTGTCATTTAATCAGTAGGAAAAAAAACATAGGGCGTTTGCGTTTGAACTCCTTCGGCTGTCGCCTACGGAGTTCGCTCCAAATGGACTGTAGCCGAAAGAGAATGTTTCTGGAGATTTTGGAGGCAAATGGAGGCGCCAGACGAACTCCTTCGATATGCGTAGCACATCTCCGGAGTTCAGTCGCTCTCCTCCGCTGACGCTCCGGTTCGCTCCAAAGTTTGCCGACTGAACTCCGTAGACGCTACAACGTGGCGTAGCATTGTCGAAGGAGTTCCGGAGACGACAGTCGTAGGAAATGAAATTATAATATTTAGTAATCACAAATATTATATTTGTAACAATAAATAGTATATATATATATATATAATTAATGTCTCAACCAGATATTCAAAATACTAACTCGAATGCAATAAAAACTATTATTCCTGAACGCTGGATACAATTTCAATCAGATAAAATAATACAAACTCCTTCAACTCCTTCGACTACGTCTACGGAGTTGAGTCGCTCACCTGCGCCTAACGGCTCCGGCTCGCGCAAAAACTCTCGCGCTCGTACAAAACTGTCATCTGAACCATTAGAGGCGCGAAATCGAAATCGTTCAAATCGACTTTCAAAATCAAATTTAAACGCAATTCAACCGACTGTTCGGGATAATGTTCCAGATACCGATAAAAATGATGTTATTGATAATGAAACTCCTTCGCCGACGTTACGGAGTTTAGTCGCTCACCTCCGCCTCGTTGCGCAGGGCTTCGACTCGCTCCATAATGATGGTGATAATGGCGACAATTATAAACATGTTGAAAAACGCGCAATTCCCCGTGTCATTAAATCGTCGAATTCGAAATTAGATTCATTAAACAATTACCATTTATCACCGAATCGTTATATCATTTTTACCAAAAATTCACCCACATTTAATCCGGATATTTTTCCGGTATATGCTGCTTTAAGCTCTGGCGCCGTAAATGGGTTAAGTAATTTTTGCTATGCTTTAGCAACAAGTAATAATGGTGATTTATATGTTGGTGGTACGTTTTCGTCTTGTGGTGGAACCCCTGCAAATTATATTGCCAAATACGTTACACATAATTCGTCATGGCATGCGTTGAATGAAGGTTTGAATGGACCATGTCACGTGTTAGAATTTGACCGACACGGAAATTTATGGGTTGGCGGAGACTTTACCATGGCGGGTGGAATTTCGGCAAATCGGATTGCCAAATATAATGTATCCACTTCCGAATGGTCGGCCTTAGGAGATAATGAAATTGTAAACTCCTTTGACTACGTCTACGGAGTTTACGACCATCGTCTCCATAAATCTCCAAATAATGGTTTAAATGGCACATGTTATGCAATTGTGTTTGATGTTTTTGGCAATGTATATGTCGGTGGCAAATTTACAACCGCCGGCGGAATAGTAACAAACAATATTGCAAAATGGACGATTTCTACATCGGCTTGGTCAGAGTTAGGTTTGGGCGATTGTAATGGAGTGAATAATAAATGTCATACGATTGTATTTGATAAATACGGCGATTTGTGGGCCGGTGGACAATTTACGGCGGCGGGGAATAACCCATCAAAATATATTTCGAAATATGTAGTGGCTGCGTCAACATGGGTTCCTATGGTAAATGAACTAAATGGACCATGCTTTTCATTGATAATTGATAAATCGGGTGATTTGTGGGCCGGTGGAAAATTTACTCTTTCTGGTACAACCCCATTAAATTGTGTTGCAAAATATACGATATCAACTACACTGTGGTCTGATGTTGGTGGCGGATTAAATGCTTTAAATAATGTAACAAATACGAACTGTTTATCAATGTCATTTGACCGGTTGGGCAACAATTTATATGTGGGTGGGTGTTTTACGCTCGCCGGTGGAAATAATGCAAATCATATTGCCAAGTATACGTTATCGAATTCAACATGGTCTCCATTGGAAGATGAAAATAAAATTGGACTGAATAATATGTGTCGTGCTTTGATTTTTGACAGATTCGGAAATTTATGGGTTGGCGGAGACTTTAATATGGCGGGCGGGAAAAGCGCAAATTATGTGACAAAATGGACAACTGATTATGTTAATTTATTATGCCAAACCGAGTCTATATGTACTATTACATCATATAATACCCAAATCGCTTGTATAACTGATAAACATAGCGGATATGTCTGGTCGTTAAATCAAAACGCGTTTTATTAGTTATCGGAATACACTCGTGTTAATACTATCACGGTTATATTTTAGTGCGCTCGATATATGATAATGAAATATTTAGGAAAAAATACTTTGCGTTTATATGTGTATATACACACATATAAATGTCGATACAATTATTTGCCGGTACGAATGGACTCTTCATGAACAATACGATAAATCCAAGTAACGTTACATTGGTTGTGGGTCAAACGATTGAAACGGTGGATGGAAGTACTGACCCGTTTGATTTTGCGTGTACACAATATGATAACAGCGAAACGTTAGATGTTCTTACTTCATTTAATACGCTCATTGGGACAAATACACTAACCATGAATATGGGTATCGGTAATAGCGGAGTGGGTGATTATAATCTGAATGAAAATACCGATGGAACTGCAAACACTGCAATTGGCCACAAAAGCATGTTTTCGAATGTAACGGGAAGTTTTAATAGTGCAGTAGGGAATTATTCGCTTTATTATAATACTACCGGCGATAGCAATAGTGCTGTCGGCAGTTGTGCTTTGATTTCAAATACGTGTGGTTCATCAAATAGTGCAGTCGGTGAACAAGCACTATTTTCAAATACATACGGAAGTCATAATAGTGCAGTTGGAACCCGGGCATTGTTTGAGAACACATCGGGTCACTCGAATAGTGCGTTTGGAAGCGATTCATTGAAACACAATACATGTGGTTCTGATAATAGTGCATTTGGAAAAGACTCATTAAAATGTAATCAAAGCGGTGAAAATAATAACGCTTTTGGAAAAGATGCTCTGTCTCATAATACATGTGGGTCATGCAATAATGCCGTTGGAACTCAGGCATTATATGAGAACACATCGGGTCACTCGAATAGTGCGTTTGGAAGCGATTCATTGAAACACAATACATGTGGTTCTGATAATAGTGCATTTGGAAAAGACTCATTAAAATGTAATCAAAGCGGTGACAATAATAACGCGTTTGGAAAAGATGCTCTGTCTCATAATACATGTGGGTCATGCAATAATGCCGTTGGAACTCAGGCATTATATGAGAACACATCGGGTCATTCGAATAGTGCATTCGGAAACGATTCATTGAAACATAATACATGCGGTTCTGATAATAGTGCATTTGGAAAAGACTCATTAAAATGTAATCAAAGCGGTGACAATAATAACGCTTTTGGAAAAGATGCTCTGTCTCATAATACATGTGGACACCAAAACAATGCAGTTGGTAGTCGCGCGTTAAAATTAAATATTGGTGGTTCTTCTAATAATGCAATGGGTGAAGGGGCAATGGAAAATAATGGCAGCGGGTCAAATAATAGTGCAGTCGGTTCTGATGCCCTATGCGATAACGTCGACGGAATATACAATAGTGCAATTGGCGATTCTGCCGGATATTCCATTGTATCGGGTAGTAGTTATAATACCTTTTTGGGTGCATCTGCCGATGTAAATGGACCAATCACAGTTTCGTATTCCAGCGCAATTGGTTATAATGCGAAAATCGACGCCAGCAATCAAATCGTTTTGGGCGGAGACAATGGTTTGGGAGTTTATCCAACTGTTGTTGTTCCTGGTGAATTACAAATTCGCGATTTGTCTGCAGGCATTATTTCGATTGATGGAAGTGGAATTATATATAGTTCACCTGACCTGATTCGTATCGTAACATATACCGTTTCTGGTGACCCATTTGATTTTGTAGATTCATCTTTTGCAAGTGGACCATTGGACGTATCGTCGTCTTTTAATATGGGGATCGGATTAAATGCACTATCCAATAATAGTAGCATTGCAAATTGTGCAATCGGCGATTATAATTTATTTTCAAATACTACCGGTTCGGCAAATACGGCGGTCGGACATAAAAGCATGTATTCGAATACGACGGGACAATTTAATAGTGCAGTTGGAAATTATTCGCTTTATTATAATACTACCGGTTCGTCAAATAGTGCGTTCGGAAACAATTCCATGATATCCAATACAACAGGCTTTTCGAATAGTGCATTTGGCGAAAATTCATTATTTTCGAATACAACTGGCGACAGCAACAGTGCAACTGGTTATGGCGCATTATATTCGAATACAACTGGCACATCTAACTCGGCCACTGGTTATCAAGCATTATATTTTAATACAACGGGCACAGGCAACAGTGCAACTGGTTATCAAGCATTATATTTTAATACAACTGGCGACAGCAACATTGCAACTGGTTATCAAGCATTATTTTTGAATACAACTGGCTCAAACAACTCGGCCATGGGTCAAGAAGCATTATATTCGAATAAAACGGGCACAAGCAACTCGGCCATGGGTCAAGAAGCATTAGCTTTGAATACAACTGGCTCAAACAACTCGGCCACTGGTTCTCTTGCATTATTTTCGAATACAACTGGCTCAAACAACTCGGCGACTGGGTATCAAGCCGGGTACAATAACGTTGATGGAAGTTATAATACCTTTTTGGGTGCATCTGCCGATGTAAATGGACCAATCACAGTTTCGTATTCCAGCGCAATTGGTTATAATGCGAAAATCGACGCCAGCAATCAAATCGTTTTGGGCGGGAATAATGGTAGTGGATTATTTCCCAATGTGAAAATTCCAGGAAACTTTATATTGAAATTAGCAGAAGAACCTCCTGTCAATTCATCTGTTCCCGGCACAATGTATTGCGATACATCATTTAATCAATTAAGAATCAGAAATGGAGCAAATACAGGGTGGTTATTTATGGATATATCAGGCACTATATTGGACTAACTCCTTCGGCTCCGGCTCGCTCCAAAGTTATAAAAAACACCCAACGAACAATAAATAAATATATCATATATCAAAATATACTATATAATATATCAATCAATCAATCAAATTTACGAAATGGACAAAAAATATCAAAACAATCAAACCGATTTATCGGTCAACTCCTTCACTGACGTTCTCAGTGGGCACAACGTGCCCACCAAAGAGTTCAGTCGGCAAACTTCGGCTAGCGCCTACGTTTGCCTCCAAGACCCCGAAAAAAATACCGTCGACAAAACGGGCCGAATCCGGTTCGATTTTCTGTTTTCCTACTGGATAATCATCTGGTTTTTGATATATTATTTTTCGGGAAGGGCGCCACATAATGCAACTTCCGACTTTATCAAAACATATTTAAATCCAACGGTGGCGCTTTTTTTTGCTCTTGCCGAGAACCTGTTCACCTTTATTTTATTATTGTTTTCTTCTGCCGATATTTGGACAAGAATAAAATACATAAGTATGATTTTTTTGATGAAAGGAATTCCGCTTTATTTATTACGAAACAGTAAGGTCCATGTTGTTCGCGATTTAGCGATTTTCATAATCATATTTGGTATTTATCTTGCATATTTATTTATAAACGAAGAGAACCCTGTCACCATTTATAAACGCACCTTTTATTTTGTATCCACCAATCAATCCAAAACTCCACTTTTTTCGGTTTATTCATGGATATATTCGCGGTTTTTTCCGGGTAAATTTACCCAATTTTAATCGATTTTTTCTTGTTTTTTCTTTTCGTGAAGTTAAATAAAAGAATTCGCGAATATGATACATTAACTTTTGAGAAACCAATAATTCATTTTTTATATTCGGGACAGACATCGGTTTCGGACGAGAACGCGCATCAATAAAAGAAATTAATTCATCGCGAAAAGGTGTTGTTTGATTTGCATTTACAAAATTATATATAATGGGTGATTCCATCAGACGCCGAATCATTTCAGATTTCGATAAATGATGATAAAACGATTTAGGCTGAATATAATACACCTTATCATGCGTCATTTTGTCATAATAGGTATTATCTATAAAACATATTTCTGTATTTTTTGGTAAAAGCGTACATTTTATAAAATCGTCGTGCGTTTTATCAGTTGTTGTTCTCGATGTATTCACAATTTTATTATTTATTTTGAATGCATAAATGATTTTATCAAACACTTTTTGGGGATATTTTAATTTATAATCGAAATATTGTGAAATTAGCCAACACCATCGATTTATAAAATGATTACCTGAAACACACTGATTGTTTGTATAAATATATATATGAGCACATTCGCCAGTTCGTTTTTTATGTAATAAAAAATCTAATATAATGAGCATTCCCGGTCGTACAAATTCTGGATATAAATCTAAAATTTCATTGAAAGATAATTCATTTGTAATATCAAACTCATTCACTGACGCCCCGGAGTTTAGTCTCTCGCCTCCACTTACGTTTCTGCTCGTTCCAAACCCATCGCCGAAATAATGTTTTAACGATTCGATTCCACTCCATAAAATAAACAAATCAGAAAATGAACCTATTGTCTCATCTAAATCAAATACGATTACTTTGAAACATTTATATGTAGATTTGAATATTAAATCCGGGTGCAATAAATCATCCGTTCCGGTTATATTCGGTATGGGCCTAAACCCACCACCATAAATTTTAGTTAGTTGATGCATTGTAGGGTCCATCGCCTAAATGCCCTAAATGCAATATATAATTACATTTTATAATATCAAATACAAAAATAATATTATGCAGCCAAATTTACGCCACGTCGTTTATTTTTTTAAAATCGCGCCATGAAATTGGTTTTGGCTCTGCTTTTACTTCTGGCTCAGTCGTTCCATATTCTTTGTCCAAATTTTCAGAGCGTTTAAGAGCACTGTCTACATATAATTCCTTCAATATTTGTCCCACCATCGCCGACCCTTCATGTTGATCCGTTTTTCCGTCCTCAATCATTTTGAGTACATGAAGTAATTTTGTCATAATATTCAAATTCAATTCGTCTTTTAATACTTTGTTGAAAATATCCGTATAATTATTGAACAAAAATTGACATTCGCTCTGACAAATATCGGTAAATCGTTGTGGGTCCATTGCGCGAACCTTGGCGTGTTTCGTTTTCAAGTTCTCCATCAAACGAATATTATCTCGCAATTTTACGCTATGTTTGACCTTGCGAATATGGTCCGTATTATCTTCGCATTGAGTCTCATCAATTAATTTTTTTAAATTTAATCGGTCAACGCTATTCATATCGATTTTATCAAAAAATATAATTTTATATAACGGCGTGTTTTTATGTGTATTTGGGGTTAAATATTATATATAATTTGAAACATCTATATATATTATTTATAATTAAACAAAAATGGAACAAAATGCAAATCCAACGTTCGGAACCGCCACTGGCATGTTATCTACAATAAAATCAAAAATAATTACAGCGTACCAAACGTTTGCGTATTCAACTTCGTTGCATCCATTAACATTCTATATTTGTATCTTTGTAATAGCTGGGCTGATATTTTATTTTATAATAAAATATATGCTCGATAAACAAGTCAATAAAACCAAACATGTTCGGTTCACGTCATCTGTTTATATAAAATCTTTTTTTGATTCCGTCGTCGATTGGTTCTCTACCATGTATAAGAATATTCAAACCCAATTTAATAAAATATTATTAAATTCCTATATGTCAGAAGGTGGAATTAAAACGCGGATGATTGCTCCAAATAGTTCGGTAAATCGATTCATTGAATAGTCATCGTTATAAATTCATACGACTAAAAATAATAAAAATATATATAAATGACCCGGCTAAACAAATTATTAATTATACTTGTATTGTCATTAATCATTATTTTATCATTTTCAAGTGTGATTATTTATTATTTTTTTCAAATGGAAACCGAGAAGTCGAATCGAGAAAAATATGGTACAAATAAAGTGGATACTATACATCAAATTATGAAAAATGTGGACAATAGTCAAATAGAAGGATTTGATAATAACTATTCATTTATTCAATCTTCGATTGATTGGTTCGATCCATTTTTACAATTTATAAATCAGATGGGTCGTTTTTATTCGGACCGAATTCAATCATTTCAGATAGTAAGCAGTCATTCGATTCATCAATTTAATAAATTAATATCAGATTTTGAACAATCGTTACATCAGTTTGTTCGAATTTTGTTTGATGTATATATTTTACCATTTTTATACATAATTGCAACTCCTATGTCCAAAATGATACATTCTATTTTTGGCGAATATATTTAGGGCGAAAATCCGAAGAATACTTCACTGGCGTTCCGTATTTGATAGAACTTTCAATCTTTATTTTTATCTTACAATTATGTATACGAATGAAATTTAGTAATCAATTGGTTATTGTCGCCGTCGTTCTAATTGTTGTCATTGCAATGACTATGTGGTGTTCATGTTCTACTTATGTTCCTTATTCCGGAAAGGCCGCTGTTTTAGGAGAGTCGGTTTACGAAGGAATGGCGGCTCTTGAGCCAGCAAATTATGATGGACAAACGGACGAAAAACCAAAGGTTTCTAAAATCGAAGGATTCGAAGGGCTGCAACCCGCTCCATATCAATCAGAAGCAGTCATTGATATTTTTTCGGGAACTCCCGGTAGTTTGTCATGTAAAGGTTCCGGATTGACTAATTCTATGGGAGAATTATGCCTGACTGACCAACAGAAACAAATGTTACAAACTCGCGGCGGCAATGCAACCGGTCAACCCAATTCGCTGGGCAACTAAAAACTACAAAAACACTTTGAACAATAATAGATGGTTCTCGACACGTCGGGGTCAATATCGATTTCGTCCCGTACAATACAATGTAGACAATATTTTTTTAAATATTGTTGAACAAGGTCGCTGATTTGTTTAAAATCATCGTTATGATAATCGGACGGGAGTTTTTCCGTCCACATTTTAATATGTGTCATTATTTCAACATCAACTGGGTCATTTTCTTGTTCTATACTTTCGTCAGGTACCATGGAATTATCATTTTCGGATACGTTTGTCGAAGGAGTTTGAAACAATGAATTATAAATCGAAACATCTGGGTCGCTATCGTTTAATTCGGAATTTCGGTCCGACTCAAACTCCTTCACTGACGTTCTCAGTGGGCACGTAGTGCCCACCAAGTGGTTCGCCGCTGCGCAGCAAGGCGAACAACCGGAGTTAAGTCGCTCACCTCCGCCACGCTGCGCAGTGGCGAACAACCGGCTCGCTCCAACATTGTTATCGTCATTGTTATTGTTATTGTTATTCATATTAATATGTATTTTTTCAAAGATACATATTATATTAAGTAAGGTTTATATTGTATTTATAAATAAATATCGATTTATACCGATTGGCTACGCTATGCAGATAGCGTATTTTTATATTCAATCAAACATTTTTTAACTGCATCTTTGATATTATCCACTTGTGGATATAAGTATTCTAATTTTTTTGTATCTAAAAAATTGTTTGACCTATCCGCTGCCAATATTTTGCGTTGTTCTTCTTGTGAAAAGTTTTTCCATTTGAACGACGGGTCAACAATTTCTTTATACATTTCCAAAATTTCATTATGACTTATTAATCCCGGATTTGTAAGATTTACCGTTCCAGTTGTTTTATTTTTCATCATATCTAAAACATATACCAATAATTCTGGTAAAACGGTCATTGAATTTGGTACCGAACAAATTTGGTCATATGTAACTATTTTAGTAATGAAATTACGCGAATTTTTTTCACCGGTAATTGGCATTCGAATTCGCAAATTCAATACAGAATCTTTATATAAATTAATAAATTGGTCTGTAAATCCCTTTACAATTGAATAAGATGAACCGAAAAAATTTGGTTTCGATTCTTCGGTAAACCCATCCGTTTCCTGGCCAAATGGATGGGTTTCATCATATTTAAAAATACACCCAGTTCCCAAATAAGTAAAATGTATTCCCCGCTGTTTAGATAATTCTGCAAGAATTAATGGGGAAAATAAATTATCCTTGATATTTTCAACCAATTTACCTTCTTGTTCCAAATAATCAATCGTAGTATATATTTTATCATCGATTTTACCATGGGTTCTTCCGATAAAAGAAACGACATGCGTAGGAGAAACATCTATCAATTCTTTTGTTATGTCATTTATATTATCTACGCGCGATTTGCCACACACAAAATCGACCGAATGTTTTTCCATGATTGAAATAAATTGTTGACCAATCCAACCGCGACTACCATAAATTAATACTAACATCAAAATTGTATTATTGTATATACAGATATTATTTACTAAATGTTATATATATATATATATATCTATCTATACGTACATCGCCAAAATACTCTGATTTTGCGCCGAATCATTATTTTTAATTAATGCCTCCACATTTTTACGTGTCACCGTCATCGGAAATGATACTTTAATATCAAGATTTTTGGCAAATAGCGTATTATCCGGCTTCACCAATCGAAACAGATTCAATTTGGTATAAACTATTTCCAAACACCGCTTCATATTTCGAACACCATCTTCGTTTTTGGTCAGAGCATTATTTGACACAATATATTGGATAGTATCGTCCGGAATAATTACATCTTCCGCTGTAAAATTAACTTGCTCGCGAATTTTGGGCAATAAATAATCTCGCGCAATCACTACCTTTTCCTTTTCATTATATCCATTGGTATGAATATGATACATTCTGTCCCGTAAAATCGGACTGATTTTACTTTCGTCATTATAACTAAAAATAAACAAACATTTACTCAAGTCGAAATCGACTTCTGAAAAATATTTATCATGGAATTGTGAATTTTGAGTGGTATCGGTCAAATGCGTCAAAATACCGATGATTTCCTGTCCCCTAGGCGAATCACTTACTTTATCCAATTCGTCGAAATAAATCACCGGATTCATACACTTACTATCAATCAGAATTTGGACGATTTTGCCCCATGTACTTCCTTCATATGTATATGAATGTCCTTCCAAAAAACTACTATCCCCTGCTCCGCCCAGTGCAATAAAGGTAAACTCGCGACCCAGGATTTTGCTAATACCGTCCTTGATCAGGCTCGTTTTGCCTGTACCTGCAGCGCCCTTAATAGCGATTGCGCTTCCTAGCGCTGCAGGATTGGATACCCATTGTCCCAACATTTGCATTATCTGCATCTTGGCTTCATCGAGTCCGTATACACATTTGTTCAATGTGTTCATGGCATTTTCCATAAATCCATGGCATACTTCCAAGCCATCTGACATATTGACGGTTAAATTTTTATTTATTCCAAACGGAATTCGCATAAAAGTATCGACCCAATTTTTGATTTTATAATATTCTGGGTCACCGGGGTCCATCGAATTCAATATATTTAGTTTTTGAAGCGCAATCGCTTTCAAATTGGGAGGCATGGGAGATTGAAGAATGGTCAAACGATATGGTTTTTCAATATAAATATGTTCATTGATTGCCTTCAAATCTTTCATAATCATCATCTGTTCCTGATTCGATAACTTCTTTTTGAAATAATCGATTTCGTTCGTGTGTTTGGAGTCTTCATGAATGAGTTCATGGTACGATTTGGCGTTTTTGGAACGTGATTCTTTGATTAATGTATGAATCGTTTCGCGACATTCTTCAATCGCGTTTTTTAGTATTTTACTGTTTGGTTTTTTATGGAAACGTTCCGATAAATGTTTTTTCAATTCCAATAATTCAATGTATTCGGTTTCGACGGTTTTGTCGTCTTCCTCTACGGGTTTATTTTTATCGTCCACATTTTTGTCATTTTTTTTATCGTTGTTTTTGTCCCCATTTTTATCGTTTTTATTATTATCATTTTTTGATGTTTTCCCTGATTTTTTATTATTTTTATCGTTGTCTGATTGTTTCGGTTCAGGTTCCTGCACCTGCTCTGGCATTACGATATGCTGATATTTCTCTTTCATAAACATTTTTTCATCATCGCTCTGATTCCCTGGTTCGTCATCATCATCATCTTCGTCACTGACCCATTCATCGTCATCATATTCATCATCATCGTCATCATCATCTTTTCCAATAGTAAATACAATATTTATTTTTTGACCCTTTTTATTTTTGTCGTCATCATCGTCATCATCGTCATCATCATCGTCGTCGTCATCATCATCTTCATCGTCCGCTTCTTCTTCCTCGTCGGATTCTTCGATTTTGCTACGTTTTTTATTCTGTTTTTTGGTAGAACGAGATGCGTCGGAACGCAAAAAATCTTGTAATTCGCGTTTCGAAAACGGTTTGTCTCGTTTTTCGTCCGCCTTTACTTTTTTTGACATATATTTAGACGGAAACATGTTGGAAAGAGTTTTGCGAAATTTACTTCGGTCAAAATCTTCTTCTTCTCCATCTTCATCTTCTTCTTCCTCATCGTCATCATCTTCTTCCGCCTTTTTATTTTTTTTGGGTGGGCGATAACTGGAATCGGTGGTTTCATCTTCATCGTCTGTTTCAAACTCAGATTCAGATTCAGATTCTGTTTCTGGGTCGGGCTTTTTTTTAATAAGTCGACGATTTTTGGTTCGGACATTACATTTTGATTTGTCTGATTTCATTGGTGGCATTTTTGTATATTTGCAATTATTTATTTAAACTCGGACTACGGGCTAAGATATATGTATAGTATTGTTTATGCCGTTTACATAAATAATAATTGAATAAATATAATGAAGCGTTTTTGACCGTTGTTCGAAAAACGAACCATATAAACATTAGTTCAAAAAATTGATTATAAATAATATAAATAGTATACATAATATATTATACAGTAACAATTATTATAATGTCCGCCCAACGTTCGAAAATGAACGAATATAAGAATCCGTCCAAAATCATCGGTGTCCAATTTAGTATTTTGTCCCCTGATGAAATTCGTAAAAATTCGGTGGTGGAAGTAACAACACGTGATACATATATAAACAATAAACCTGTCATCGGAGGATTATTCGACCCACGCATGGGCGTCCTCGAACCCGGTCTCATTTGCCCAACTGATGGTTTAACATACATTGACACGCCCGGTTATTTCGGGCATATCGAATTGGCGCGACCCGTGTTCTTCATTCAACATTTGAAAGAAATCATGAAAATTGCCCGTTGTGTGTGTTTCAAATGTAGTAAATTATTGGTCAATAAAACTCAGCATAAACATATTCATTCGATGACGGCGGAAGCACGATGGGATTATGTTTCTGCTCTTGCAAGTAAAATCAAACGTTGTGGAGACTCGACTGAAGATGGATGTGGATGTCGTCAGCCCGATAAAATCAAGTTGGAAAATATGGCGTCTCTCTATGCAATTTGGGATAATATCGAAACGGAAGATGAAAACGCGACCAAGGAAAGCAAAAAGATAAATATGCGTCTCACTCCTGAAATCGTTCTGAAAATATTCAAACGTATTTCCGATGAAGACGTAGATTTTATGGGATTCAATCCGACTTGGTCGCGACCCGACTGGATGATTTGCCAAGTTTTACCGGTTCCTCCGCCTGCAGTTCGCCCATCGGTCAAACATGATGCACAGCAGCGCAGCGAAGACGATTTGACTCACATTTACAGCAATATTATTAAACACAATACTGATTTGCTTAATAAAATCAAAGAAAACGCGCAGGTCAATGTGATTGAAGGCATGACTACCGTTTTACAGTATTTTGTGGCGATGATTGTCAATAATAAAGTCAAGGGCGCCGTGCCCATGGCTCAGCGTTCAGGTCGTCCGCTCCAATGTATTTCTGGTCGTTTGAATAGTAAAAATGGGCGCATTCGTGGCAATCTGATGGGCAAACGTGTCGATTTTAGTGCCCGTTCCGTGATTACCGGCGACCCAAACTTATCCATTCGGCAACTCGGCGTGCCAATGAAAATCGCCAAGAATTTGACCAAGCCGATTACAGTGAATGACCGGAATCGTGAATTCTTGATGAAACTCATCCAGAATGGGCCCGATGTTCATCCCGGTGCGAAAATTTTGGAACGCAAAAACGGAGAGCCCATTTCGCTTCGATATGTGGACCGGAACTCGATTCGATTGGAAAATGGTGATATTGTTCATCGACATATGATGGATGGTGATGCCGTTTTGTTTAATCGTCAACCATCTCTACATAGAATGTCCATGATGTGTCACATTGTGAAAATCATGAAGATGGGAGATACATTCCGCATGAACGTTGGGGACACCCGGCCGTACAATGCGGATTTCGATGGCGATAGATTTTGTCGTCAACAGGCGACTGCTTGTTAAGTTGTAGATAATACTTAACAAGAAAAACAGTGTAATATCTACTATTTTACGTTCCATTATGCATCGGAATCGTGAAATAATATAATCGTCTAGTCATTAAATTAAACTGATATAGAAATTGCTCGTTATATAAATAAAGTATGTTGTTAAATAAAAATGAATATTACAAAGTAATTGGCGAAGTTTATCGAATTACAAATATAGTCACTAACAAATCGTATATTGGACAAACACGAAGTCACCGGTTAAACCATGAAAAATATAGACCATTTGGATATTTGGGAAGATTTAAAGACCATATTGGAGAAGCAAATTCTAACAAAAAGAATCAATGCCGATATTTAAATGCTTCCATTTTAAAATATGGTTCTGATAATTTCATATGTGAACTCATTCTAACATGTAATGTGGAAGAATTGGATATGTATGAAATCAAAAATATATCAGAAATGAATACCAAATTCCCAAATGGATATAATTTAACGAATGGAGGTCAGGGAGCGGGTTATCTAAAAGGTGAAAAAATAATTTTAGACGAAACCGTTATTCTAGACCCACCAGTTAAAGTTAAAATGAGTTTGAAGAAAAGTGACTATACTAAAAATCTGATTTCTGAACGATTGAAAGAATCGCTGAGCGACCCCAAATATCGCCTGGCGTTAATGACTCGAACACAGAATCAGCATTTAAGTAAAAAGTTTGAAATATTTCGAAATGTTACGATTGACGAAACCGACCTACATCAATATATTCATATTCGTAATAATACGCGTCAAAATGACAAATATATTCGAATTGTTATAGATAAATGTAGAACATGCTTTGTGGGAAAACATGAAACAATAGAACAAACAACAGAACGAGCAATACAATTTATAACAGATTTAATAAAATGGCAACGTGATCAAATTGCGGGAAACCCCTTAGAGCCTTTACTACCACTTGCACTTGGAAACATATGTGAGGAACTCGTTTAATAGACGAACCCAGCGGTAAAAATGTAAAGGATTGGGCAATCCGCAGCCAAGACCCTACACTCGTTTTGATAGAGCACTGGGTAAGGTTCAGAGACTAGATGGTGACGGCTTGCAAATGAAGGAATAATCAACCGGATGCAGGACAAGGTATAGTCCGACCCTGATTCGAAAGGTCAGGTGTTTGTGTGTGTTAAATATTACCCGCCTAACATACACACAACAGTAAAACAAACCATGGAAATGAATATGCATATGCCGCAAAATATACAAGCGGAAACAGAATTAAGAAATTTAGCAGCGATACCATATCAAATAATTAGTCCTGCAAACAACTCATCGATTATCGGTATTTATCAAGACTCGCTTCTCGGGTCGTATCGATTTTCGCGAAATAATATCACATTTAGTCCAAGAGACGCAATGAATTTATTGATGATGTATTCCAAGGTGGATGTGAAAGCCCTTCGTGAAAAGGGTAATAGTATCACCAATTTCGACGTATTGTCTCAAATCATGCCACCTATGACTATGGTATACAAGACCAAGTTATTCGAGGAAGGCGAAGATTATGCAACATCGAATAATGTATTGGAAATTCGTAACGGGAAATATATTCGCGGACAGATAGAGAAATCTATGTTAGCGAGCACTACCAAGGGAATGATTCATCGCGTTTGTAATGATTTCGGAAACATGGCTTCATCGAATTTCGTCGATGACCTCCAAAACGTTATCACCGAATACATGAAATCGAGTTCATTTAGCGTTGGTATTAGTGATTTAATTGCCGACAAAAAGACAGCACGAGATATTGTCCAAGTCATTACCAATCAAAAATTGGAAGTCCAAACGGTCATCGACAAGGTACATTTGGGCATTTTCGAAAACACGACGGCTGGTACAAACAATGTGGCGTTCGAGACCAGCGTGAATAATTTATTGAATAAAGCGACGGAACAATCCGGCAAAATCGGCAGAACCAGTTTGAGCAAGAATAATCGTTTCCTCATGATTGTCACATCCGGTTCCAAAGGTTCGTTGATTAACATATCACAGATGATATCGTGTTTGGGTCAGCAAAACGTCGATGGTAAACGAATCCCCTATGGTTTCGACAATCGCACGCTTCCGCATTTCAGCAAGTTCGATGATAGTCCAAACGCGCGTGGATTTATTGAAAATTCGTATATTTCTGGACTTACCGCGCCCGAACTGTTCTTCCACGCAATGGGCGGTCGTATTGGCCTGATTGATACTGCAGTGAAATCGGTCACGTGGGAAACACCTATTATTATTATCGAAAACGACAAACCAAAATATATCGAAATCGGTAAATGGATTGATGTTCAGCTGGACAATTCGCCCGAAAAGGTCCAGCATTTTACGGAACGTCAAATGGAATTAATGAATATCAATGAAGTCTATATTCCGACGACGGATGAAGATGGCGTGGTCACCTGGTCCGAAATTACGGCAATCACTCGACATGACCCCGGCACTGAGCTATATGAAATTAAAACATCTGGTGGTCGAAGTGTCATTGTCACGGAAAGCAAATCGTTGTTAATCTGGAATCCCGAGACCAAAAAACTCAAGGAAATGTTGACCCCCGACATTAAAGTGGGCGATTGTGTTCCAGTTACCGGCGAATTATGTAAACCACCGGTCGTCGTAACCCATATTGATATGATTGATTATTTGCCAAAAACGGAATATATTTACGGCACCGATTTCAATTGTGCAATGAAATTAATGAAAAAGGCTATGGTGAATACAAAGAAAATCCCAGCGGGGTGGTGGGATGATAACAATGGTAGAACGTTTACTCTTCCTTATTCTAAAAAAGCGTCTCTACAACGCGCTTTAGTAAGGTCGAATGTTCAAAATATAAAAGATGAGTGTGTGTATCCTTATCATGCAATTCGCAAAGAATCATACATGCAGGAGAAATTTGAGTTGAACGAAGAAAACGGCATATTCATCGGCTTGTTTCTAGCGGAAGGTCACTCTGATGGTAGTCATGTGACCATCACCAACAATAATGAAAATATAAAAACATTTGTAAAAGATTGGTTTGATGCGCGGTCCATTTGTTATACCGAAAAATCAAAAATAAATAAAATCGGCGGTTTGACCACAACCATCACCGGAAATTCATCCATCTTGTCGAAATTCTTGACGAAATTAGTTGGTCATAAAGCCGAGAATAAACATGTTCCGGTCGAAGCCTATATTGCATCGGAGAGTTTTATACTCGGTCTGTTGAACGGCTATTATTCAGGGGATGGAACGGTGTCTAAAAACTCGATTGATGTCGGCTCTGCATCGAAACGATTGATTGAAGACATATCAATGTTATGTTCCCGATTCGGTATTTTCGGAAAAGTATCCAAATCACAATTAAAATCCAACAATTTAAACACAAAAAATATCAAACCATCATATCGTTTATCTATTCGCGCACAGTGGGGGAAATTATTCTCGGAACATGTCACTTTCTTGGAAGAAAATAAAAATAAGAAAATGAAGGCGATTGTTTGGACCAAATCGCATCGTAATTTCGAAACATACAATAATGTGGTGTTGGATAAAATCGTTGAAATCAAAATAATTGGTGTTGAACGCCATCCCAAAGTATACGATTTAACGATTCCGTCCACCCTTAACTTCGGATTGGCCAACGGTCTTCAGGTGCGAGATACGTCGCAAACCGGTTATATTCAGAGACGATTAATCAAGGGTCTGGAAGATTTGAAGGTAGAATACGATATGACTGTGAGAAATAGTAAGGGCAAAATCGTTCAGTTTAAATATGGCGATGATGGGTTCGACGCGACACGCGTAGAAAATCAAACCATTCCGATTGTAGGCATGAGCGTGGAAGATATATACATGCACTACGATATTATTGGCATGAATGACTACGACGGTGGGCTATTGGAAATTTACAGCAAAGGCACGATTACTCGTTTGAAGAAACAGCGCGATGCAACCAGAGAAAAATGTAAATTTTATATCGATAAAATGATTGCCGCTCGTGAACAAGTTATCAATAATATTTTCAAAAATAAAGACGATAATACTGTTCGCATGCCAGTAGCGTTCCAGAATATCATTGCAAATATTCAAGGACAATTAAATTTGAACGCGAATTCGACCGTCGATATTACGCCGCTCGAAGCGTTCGAGTTAATTGAACAGCAATTTGTCATAATTAACTCCATGCACTATGCAACGACCACGCCATTATTCGAAGTCATGTATTATTATTATTTGTCACCCCGCGATTTGTTGACCAACAAACGATTCCACCGCAAAGCATTAGTGCTGTTGCTTGAGACAATTACACTACGATATAAACACGCATTGGTTCATCCAGGGGAGATGGTCGGAGTTATCGCGGGACAATCAATTGGTGAACCCACTACGCAATTGACGTTGAATTCGGTCATCTACGAAACACCCATTTTGGTGCGTGATTCGAAGGGATATATTACCAAAGTGTCTATTGGCGATTTCACCGAACAAGGAATCAAAACCTCCTCCAAAATCGATTACATGAAAGACAAGGACACGACATATGCCGAGTTGAGCAATTTCTACGAAGTACCCGGTTCCAATGAAGCAGGCGAAACGGTTTGGCGTCGCATTGAAGCGGTGACCCGTCACCCAGTAATCAATTTGGACGGAACCAATACGATGTTGAAGGTGGCTACCAAAGGAAACCGTGAAGTCGTCGCGACCAAGGCAAAATCATTCTTACAATTGGTCGATGGAAAAATTGTAGGGGTGAATGGTGCAGATTTGAAAGTGGGCGATTATTTACCAGTGAGCAAGAAACCATTGGAATTTACCGAGACCAAGACTCTCGATTTACGCGACATCTTGCCGCCCAGTGAATATTTGTACGGCAGTGAATTGGAAAAGGCGAAAGCGGTGATTGATGAATATCAATGGTGGTCAAAACATGCCAATAAAACATTCACTTTACCCCATGGTAGAAGCGATTCCGTCGTAGTGCTGCTTAGCGATAAACTTCGCGGCGGAAAAACCAAAACCAGCGCGAATATCAAGCCCCATTGTGTATACATGAAACTCACCAATAATTGTAATTATGAAATTCCCGAAAATATCGAGATGGATTATGATTTCGGATATTTGGTGGGCGCGTATTGTGCGGAGGGATGTATGACCAAACATCAGATTTCCATCTCAAACAATGACGACAACTATTTGAAACCGATTGAACGCCTCTGTCAAAAATTCAACATTACGACCAAAATATATACTCATAAAAATAAAATAAATGAAGGGTGGACCAGTCAGGATATTCGCATCTATAATACGGTATTATGTCGCATATTATCGAACTTGTGCGGAAACCTGAGCCACAATAAATTTGTATCGGACAAGATTGTATTTTCGAATAAGGAATGCATATTGGGATTCTTGGATGCATATATTGGCGGAGATGGATGCGTCAATCAACATAAACATAAAAATGGGAAGGTACGTTCGACCGAAATTTCAATGACATCTGTTTCCAAAACAATGTTGCTGGATATTCAAATTATGCTCAAGAATTTGGGCATTGTGAGCGCCATCCGAAAACCGAGAAAAATCGAGAAAAATAACCGTAATAGTAAAAATATTTATCAACACTATGAATTACACGTAACAAATCAACAATCCCAAAAATTGGCCGCCATGTTACATTTGACTATTGCAAAAAAACAAGAACAGGCACAGCAATTATTAACTGAAACGTTCAAATTCGAATATTACGGTGATTTCTTGACCATTCCGAATATCGTAGACGGGACATTACAAATGCAGGCGCGCGATGATTTGGTTCCCGACTTGGAGTTCGACAAAATAGTTTCTATCGAAGAAGTCACGAATACGACCGATTACGCATATGACTTGACGGTCGAAGATACTCGCACGTTCGATTGCTATAATGGACTCAATCTTTATGACACATTTCATTTAAGTGGCGTTTCTAGCAAGTCAAACGTCACGCGCGGCGTTCCACGAATCGAAGAAATCTTGCGTTTGACGAAGAATCCCAAACATCCATCTCTCACGGTTCATTTGAAACCTCTCGATGAATTGAGTCAAGACAAAGCTGTGAAATTCGCCAATATGATGGAACATACCAAATTAGTCGATGTTGTCAAATCGATTCAAATATGTTTCGACCCCAGCGAGAAGGCAACGTTTATCGAAGACGACCGATTATTGATGGAGCAGTTTTACGAGTTTGAAAACTTGGTCAACGAATGTATGGAAAATCCGGACGGTCAAACATCAAATCATCGGTCAAAATGGATTGTGCGCATGGAAATGGATGCCGAGATTTTACTCGATAAGAATATTACCATGGACGATATTCATTTTGCCATAAAAAATAGTCAGCATGGCAAGGACATTGTGTGTGTGTATTCCGATTTCAATATGGATAAATTGGTGTTCCGCATTCGTGTCAATAGTGCAACGTTTAGTAAGGGGAAAAAGAAGGGCGTGCCAGAAACATTGGACCAATCCGATGAAATCTACATGTTGAAGAATTTCCAGGATACGCTATTAAATAATATTGTCTTGCGTGGCGTCGACGGAATATCCTACGTGACACCTCGTAAATTACAAAATATGGTGGTCAAAGATGAAGGTAAATTTTCGAAAAAAGATATATGGGTACTCGATACAACCGGTTCGAATTTACTGGAAGCATTGGGTATGGATTTCATAGACTACGCACGAACATATAGTAATGATATTCGCGAAGTTTTCGATACGCTTGGCATCGAAGCCGCGAGACAAATGCTTTACAATGAATTGTCGGAAGTAATGGAATTCGCTGATACCTATATCAATTATCATCACTTGAGTTTACTATGTGACCGAATGACCAGTACAGAAAATATGGTTCCCATATTCAGGTCTGGTATTTTGAATGATGATATTGGGCCCATTGCAAAAGGTACGTTTGAGGTTCATACGGAAGTATTCTTGAATGCCGCCAGACATGCAGATTTTGACCACATGCGCGGCGTATCGGCGAACGTGATGACTGGTCAATACGGATATTACGGAACGAACGCGTTTGGCCTTGTTCTGGACATTAAGGAAATGGAGACGCTGGATGAGGTGAATGTCGATACTTCCGATGATAATGAAAACATTGACCAAATGTTTGGCGCTGCAACGGAAGATAAATCGGATATGTGCTCGAAAATCAATCTCCAAATTCGGAATAATATTGAACATATTAATCGCGTAAATACGGGCAATTGTGATGACAATTATAGCGCCGGGTTTTAGAAACCTTCGCTAACGCTGCAAACTCCTTCGACAATGCTACTACACGTTGTAGCGTCTACGGAGTTTCCTCGATTTCCTTGCTACGCAGCACTATCGTCTCCGGAAATCTCCAGTTTCTGTGTATGCAACTTCGCCAACGGCTATGTTACATCCACTAAATGCAGGTAACGACGGTAGCGTTAGTGAAGGGTTTTAGTGGACATAACGAAGGCGACTTGCGTAGCATAGAAGTTACGGACACAGAAACCGTAGCTTTCGGAACGGAAGCGAAGGTTTCTGGGATATTTATTTGTACATAATGTTTTTTATAATTATTGTAGAAACCTTCGCTTCCGTTCCGAAAGCTACGGTTTCTGTGTCCGTAACTTCGTCTTCGCCTTTGTTACGTCCACTAATCTCTGTAATACCGAAGAAAAATCTTCGATTTTTCCGGTATTGTTAATTGTTTTATGAGACCGTAGAGGTCTCATAAAACAACAGAGCGCTGCGTCTATCTATCGTTCCATAGCACGGTGCAAAAAGAATGATGGAACGGTACGATAGACGTTAAAGAAATCGGAAAAATAAAAATAAAAAAAAACAATCATATAACGTTTTTTTTATTGTTTTCGGTTCGACACGGCCGAACCATTATATATACGTTTGTAGATACATCGACAACGATTGTATATTTGTTTTATATATAGAATCTTTATCTAAATAAACGGTTTGAATCATTTCATTGAATTTGTCCAATTCTGAAAATTTGTATGGTTTATCAATTAAACTGTAAGATGGGATTTCATTATTTCCGGCGTCGGAATACAAACGGATAAAATAAAAACTATCTGTTTTGGTATTACCATTTAATACTAACCATTCCAATTCGTCACCCATTTTATTATTTGAATCATATAGTTGTTTCAATGTTTTTCGAGTAAATAATACAATCGGTAGCCTTGTCTGTATCGCCAATATCCATAAATCCAATAGAGTTAAATAATTTTTAGGGTCAATAATCATTTTTTCAAATGTTTCGATATTGGATTTATTTACCGATTCTAACAATTGTCGTTTACCTTGATGTTTTAATATTTTTAATATTTTGTCTGGATATTTAATCATCCATTCACGGTATCCCATATCGCTATCTTTTCTTATTTCTCCCGGCATTATCGGATTTCCTTCCCAAAGTGCAAATTTTAATTGTTGTGAATTTGGAGAAGAATCCGGATATTTTTGTTTAAAAATATACAAAATGACGGCAAAACTACATTCTGAATTGCGGTTACTGAATATGATTTCCTTCGCCGTTTTGGGGAATTTTGTGGTTTTCTGTAAATTACCACTAATCACCTTCGGTTTACCTTCCGTGCATAATAATAATTCCGATTTATTTACTGGCTCAGTTTGTACAAGTTCTTTTTGTTCTTCCAGCGAAATGACGGCATTCGAATAAGTTTGTGATATAGACGGCTCGGCAATTTCATAAGTCGTATTTTGAATATATTTATTTGTGTTAAATTGGTGTAAATCTTGAAAATAGGCCGAGGTTAATAGCGATTGAAGTATTAATAATTCGTCCGAATGAATATTATATTCCGTATTTGTTATATTCAAAAATGTATTTGAATTAAGCAAAAATGATTGAACGCGTTTATATCGCAACAATTCGTCCGCCAATCTACCAAAATACCGTGGCTTGTTTTCGACAAACGTCGGAACGTCATTTACCATAGCGGCAACCAAATGTTTATCCGGAATTTTCAGAACTGGTTCACCAGTTTCTTCATTTATAATACAATACTTTGGTAAATCCGCCTTATCAATATTATCTACCAGTTCAAATGAACATGGCACAATTTCGTCCAACTCCATGATTTGATTATTGTCAGCCGGACCAAACACAATTTTATCACCTGCAATTGCTTGTAATAATTCATCGATTTTTACCAACTTTTCTTTGTATGTAACTGTACTATTGTTTAGTTCCGTTCCCTCTGCCGGGACAGTAAGCTCATCGTTTATTCCAATAATATTCTTAATTTCATTGTATTTATCACGATTTTTATAATCATTCAATAATTGTCGCATAGTGCTTCGAAATACCGAATAAAACTGACTTTCCAAATGAATTTTTTTTGTCACTGTAATACGGTCACTATCTGGTAATATGGTCGACGACGTCACATATTTATCAACAATTGCATAATTTGAACTCGAAATAACATCAATGCCGTCATTTATTATATTATCTTCATATGGTTCGATTTGAACAAACTGGTTTGTTTCCGTTAAAATACCCACTATTTTGGCGTCATCTTCGTCTAATATTTTTAATTTTGGCATACAATGTAAACCGGTTTGTTCATGAATGATATTCAAACTGGTAATTGTATTTTTATAATCGCTCCATATATCATCATCCATATATCTGATTTCTTTTCCATCGATTGGACCAGACGGAAAACATGGTAAATATACGGTTGGTTCTTCAATGTTCATCGAAATATTATTATTCACCAATACTACATTTTTTATTATTTTTACGCCCAAACCAATCACGCTTCCTTGATAATTTATAACTTGCCAATCAATTTCAAAATGATACATGTTTTCAGATACATTATGTTGTTTCATATTTTTTAACACCAAGTATATTTCATCTGCAGACTTGTTTTGCTTGAAATTATATACCTTTGGTAAACTCGGCTGTGGTCTACACCGGTCATTCGTAGTTGAATGAATTATTTTAAATACCCGTTGAATATTTTTCATTGCATTCATGTGTTCTATATTTCCTTTTTTACCAGGGGTATCTGAAAATATTTTGGTTGCGGTCGGTTCTCGGATTCCTTTCGATAAATCTTCGTACAAATAAATGGGTTCATAATATTTGGTACCCTTTTTATCTTGTTTTAATACAATCACCGTTCCCTTTGTTTTGTCAAATAATTTCGTTTTATATGAATTTGTTGGACAAAGCAATTGGATATTATCTGTTATATCATGTTTTAATATTTCCAAAATAACTAAATTAATTCCACCCGGAATTAACTTGGGATTATCATCGGTAAACATATCCCATAAATATGTATGGTCAATTTCAACCGTTTTATCCTTTAAATATAATATAAAATTCTTATACGCGGCAATTGTTGACTCAGCAAAATCTCGTTCGGCATCATTATTTTGGTCGATTCGTTTTATAAATTCACTTTTTTCAGTATAATCATTGGCGTCAATCAATCCAATTTCTTCATATAATCCGAACATCTGACGCCCGTCTTTATCCTGTACCAAAACGGGCGGTAACGTTTTTTCCCATTTATCGGTTCCGATTCGCTTAGGTCGAAATATCGATGCCAATGACCCATTATGATATTTAATAAACGAATCCAATGGTATGGTTTCTTCATTAAACACCTTTTCTTTTAATTCGTCTACGGTAATTGTCTTGGGCAAATTATGTCTATACGAATAAATATCAGCGATTATGCTCAAAAAAGATTGTTTTTTAGATTTTCGCGGATATTGTTCTACGCCAAATCTCAAAAAACATGGCGTATTTGGCTTTATAATGGACGAGTCTTCTTCGCTTGTACAATCTTTATTGTCTATATTCAAAAATGCCTGTACGGAAATCGGCAAAAAACCCCACCTGCCTTGGGGAATCGGATATGTATCCAAACTCATGACCAGTGGATTATATCCAGATGTGGTTTGTTTTTCCGATTTATTGTCACATTCTTGCAATCGTTTACACTGATTTGGCGAAATACCGGTTATATGTACGCCGTTTTCATCTAATATTGGAATAAATTTATTCGTAATAGGGTCCTTTATTTTCTTTTTGGTAATGGGATCCATTTTAAAACATCCATTTTCATATTTTTCCTGGTCTAATTTAAAACAACAGGGCATACAAAATTTATCGGGGTGTTGGTCGTCGTCCAAATATCCAGGATAGTGTTTATTATAAATAGGTTTACCTGCGCTGTCTTTCTCGCCTATATGTGCTTTGCTCGTAAATTCATATACAAACGCGTCGTTCGGAACCAAATCGGATTTTGGTGGAATAATAGTATCGGCAATATACTCGGTATTGTTACTACCAGATTTAAAATTTGGTTCTCCTCGCCCGACACATTTACCTTGTTTTACATCATCGTCTGTCATACTCATATTGGTCAATAAACACCAATAACGCGGACATATATACCAATTTTTTTTTGATGTTTCGCCCGGTTTATTTTTATTTGTTACTCCGGAATGATATGAAATGGCTCGACTATATGAATTTGTTTTTGATGTTGCGTCTCGTTCATCAATTGCTGTTTTTTCTTCATCGGTTAAACTCACAGGTTGTCTACCCGAATTAGCTTGACATAATGTGGAATATGCACTATAGTTACCTTTTACAGATGTTAAAAATAAAGCGGGATCTCTTCGTTTCATACGATTTAAAAAATATTTACCTAATTTCATTCCAGCTGGATTATGTTGATACTCGTCATCATTTTCATCATCATCATCATCATCATCATCATCATCATTAACCAATTCAATTGGACTATCATCCGCCCCGCCCGATTCGATAAATTCTTTTTCGTTTTCGTTTTCGTCTGTTGTTTCTTCTTCATCTTCATCGTCTGAAAAAAAAATACCCTTCCCATTATCCGATTCTTCTTCTTTTTCATTTATTTTGGTAGATTTGATTGATTGTTCTTCTTCATCTTCATCGATAAAAAATATGCCTTTTCCGTCATCATCATCGTCTTCTTCATCTGAATCTAAGTTCCCAAATGTAATTGGTTGCGCGCGACGAACTGGGGCAACTGTGAGAACTACATTTTCGACATGTGTTTTATCTACGTCTTTTTTCAATTTCGTTGCTCTACTACATATGTTTTTGATTGTAGATGTATCGAGTGAAATGCTTTTGGGTAATTCAGACATGCGTAAAATGCCATCAATATATATATGTAACACTTCCAAATAATTTACGGATGTAATATTATCAATTTCGATTATGAGCGGGTGTTCATCATTTGGGTCAATGCGAAATATAGTTGGAAATCCAGGATTTTCTAAAATTTTCCCACGTGTGTCGGCGTGTTCATTAAAATACTCGACAATTCGCAAATCCGCTGCTTCTTTTGATAATTTATAATTTTGAATCAATGCTTCTTTGATATCATTTATGTTTGCGTGTTGCGTACTATTATATATTTCAGTGATTAATGCAGTTTGAGCATCCATTTCTTGGAAGTTTTCAACACGTTTAAACCGCATATTTGCATAATTATTTTTAACATCCATATTTAAAATATCAAATATATTTGATATGCATCCCTTTATTTTTTCAAAAATAAGTTTTTTTGGAGTTTTTACTTTTACCACATATTTCATGTTTATTACTTCGACATGTTCATCGCTTAAACGATTAAATCGATTTAAACTATACCCTCCCTGAATTAAAAACCCGTTCATTTTATCAATTGTTGGATTCACCATTTGCTCGATTAAATCATCTAATTTTTCAAGCGTCATCGGACTTGATAAATCTGCGTGTACTGTAATATCACCATTCCCATCAAAATCGAGAATAAATTCAACTCCCTCTTTCTCACTACGGAATTCAGAAAATTTCAATATCTCATTATTCACATCATTACGTTCCCTCAATTCATTATCCACCGGATTTATTCCAGATTCTATTTTAGTTCCATTGCCAACCAACATCGAAATTTTACGACCTTTTCCAACTTCTCTCGATAATTTCATAATTTCGGTTTCAGACAATTCCGGTATTTTTTTACCATTCTTCGATTTTTTCCCAGCTGTATACAAACGGTAAATGTTCTCTTGTCTACTTCCCGGATTAAATTTTATAAATGGCGTTGACTTGGTTGCATTTATATTTTTAAAAAGAAGTTCGAGTGGTATCGAATGTTTTTGGTCTGATTTTATCGTGAATATAATCGATTTAATCCCCCGTTCCAAATACTCCAAATCGGAATCCATTGTTCTCCCGTTGTAAATATTATAAAACATATCTACTGTGTTATAATGGTCAAATACCGATTTAGTCATTCGTTGCGAACTTGTTTTAATTAACTGTTGCCGGATGGATGGGTCAAATGATTCCAATGATGTTATATTTTTTTCGAACAAAAGGGGATAATAATTTTGTAAAATTGTTTTTTGAAGGGCATTTTTTTGAATTTTGACCAATTCATTTTGATTATTTATCGGACAATTTAATTCAGAAACCTTCACTAACGCTACGGTTTCTGGTCCCACCACTTCGCCTTGCTTCGCATCGGCTACGTTGCGTTCCCTACGCTCGTTGTGTCCGCTACCATTTTCTACATATTCCAATACATCTTGGGCCAAACATACGTAAATATTTTGATTGACAATTTCTCCGTAATTCAACAATACCTGATTTTCATACGATACAATTTGATTTTCGACAGTGTTTACAAATGCAGGCGATGTGGGTAATATATCAAATGGATTTATTTGAAACAAATAATCTCGATGTTGAGAGAACCTTCGTCCAATCATTTGTTTTATAACCATTTTGTCCGACGCATGGTTTATGTCGTGGTTTATGTTGTGGTCTAATTCTTGGTCTAATTCTCGGTTCTTGATATTTAATGCAAGTAAATCTTCATAATAATATATTTGTTTCTCCCGGTCAATGCGCTCAATTGTGTTTTCGGTTATACTCATATTTGCTAACAAATCAGACACCATTCCACATGTTATATATTTATGTTTCCCATTTTTGGTCAACGACTGATATATATTTAATAATTGTAACGGCTGTTCCGCGTAAGAATACAAATACAATTCGTCGTATGCAACGGTCGCCTCATCTAGCTCACGTAATATTTTTTGTTTGATAACCCGTATGGAATCGTCGGGATGAATTTGCTGTTCAGAATATACAATTGTTACTCCGTTTTCTTCGGTTAATTCCGCACGTTCGTCACTATCGCTAAATATTTCATCAAAATTGTCCGCGGTTTTTGTGCCGCCGCAAAATACAAACACACGTGTCACGCGTCCATTTGAATCATATACATGAACTTTATATATTCGATTTTGGGGAATTTTGACTGATTTCGTGGTTTCCATTTACCCAAATTTCGATTCTGTATTTATTATATAATATTATGCGTTTATATAATAAAATGGTTTGTTATATTTTTATATAATTGTTATAAATTTTGTAATAATTATTATACCCGATGGTATATATACATATTATTTGATATGAAGTGCGCGTTGTTAGTGGGTGTAAATTATGTAAGCGATCCTGTAAATAAACTAAATGGATGTATTGATGATATCGTAAATATGAGCAATATGTTGGTCGATGCATATGATTATGACCGGGCAAATATAATGATGTTACGCGATGATTTTAACGTCGCTGGTACGATGCCAACCAGAGCAAACATTTTGAATTCTCTCAAAGCGCTCGTTGCTAAATCAGCAAGTTGTACCGAAATATGGTTTCATTATAGTGGTCACGGCTCACAAGTAAAAGATAACAGTCGAGATGAAGCAGATGGCCTGGATGAAGTCATCGTTCCGTGCGATTTTATGCAAAAAGGGTTTATTATCGACGATGAATTGTTCGCCATTATCAAAGACAGCAAATGTACTACCATTTTACTAACAGATAGTTGTCATAGTGGGTCTGTGTTTGATTTAGAATGGAGTTTCGAGAACAAAAACGGGACTTTTTTGAAAACCCAAAACAACAGTCAACTTATTCAAAATCCGAACATATTTATGTTTAGCGGGTGTAAAGATACTCAAACCAGTGCCGATGCATACAGCAACTTTGCGATGCAAGCAGTCGGCGCGTTTACTACATCATTTATCGAAAGTTTACGCGCAAATCACCATAATGTGTCCATTTTCAAACTATATAGTGACGTTTGTACGTTATTGGGACAGAGCGGATTTGTCCAATTTCCGATTTTGTCTTCATCTAGCGATGTTGCCAATTATTCGTTTGTTCGTGCAAGCCCTGTACTTCCTGTGCCCGCGCCTATAACCATAACCAAAAAGAGCGTATTTATTAATAATATGAACCAAATTATGATGCATAAATAACATAAAAAATTGATGTAATTAAATCGATTATCGTTTATATCAATCTGACATAAACAATAAAATGGGAAGATATTACTCTGGTCAAATTGCAGGGAAGTTTTGGTTCGGGGTTCAAAGTAGCAATGACGCGTCTTACTTTGGTATAGACCATATCGAAATATTGCGATATCATGTATGCGGATGCGAACGTAGGGAGCATGAAGGCGAATGCTCTAAACTATATTGTGTTGATTGTTATTCATCTTTAGATGAACATAAACAATCAATGATAGATGAAATGGACAAAGACGACGATGATATTGATTACAGCCAAACTTGGTATCTTCCCCAACACGAAATCTGCTACGAATTTACATCAAATCACATCGACACAGTTGATTCTGAAATAAAAATATTGGAGGAAGCTGTTGGAAAATACATGTCTGGATTTAAAATCCAAGACGATGGTGACGAAATTACTTATTCTTATGCTATGCCGGAATTAGACGAACAAGGAATTGTATTATTGCCTCCACAAAAAGACGAACTTTCATTGATTGCTCGTCTTTGTTTAGGGAAACATATATCATATTGTTTACATAAACATGGCGGATGTTCATTTTATGCAGAATTATAATATAAAAGCATTAATATTTCGACAATTCTATGATACGTGTCATGAAATGTCCATTATGTATCAAAATATGGACTATCATGAATCGTCATTCCACAATATTTTTGTGGCGTCTTTTTATAATCGGAAGGGTCATGAATTCCGGCTTCCTTTGCATTCTCTAACAAAAATTTAAAATTTTCCCAAAAATCGCTTTTGTGGCCAACCGATTTGGTCGCCACATGCGATAATTCATGAATTGCAACAAACGTCAAAGTATGTTCATCAATCAAATTATCAACATCACCGTTTTTTGTTTTATTTAAACAAAACGCCACTTTTTCGCCCTTGTTTTCGCTATATGCAGTAAACTCACTCGTTGGCAATGTTTCCATTATTTTTTTGGGATTGAATCCATTGACCAGGCGTAAAACATTATCCTTGTCGGGGTGTTTTTCTTTCATGTAGACAACCAAACTCTTACATTTTCCAGTTATTTTGGCCAATAAATCGGATGCTTCTTTTAATTTCTTACGTTCTCTTACACAATATTTATTTCCGTCAACAGTTGATACTATACATTTTAATTGAAAATCTGATTTTTCAATATACATGTATAAACATACAACTAGTATAAATCCGATTACCGTATACCCTAAAATATCTAATTTATCCATTATATAATATCACCGGATAATATCACCAGATAATATCACCAGATATTATCTAAAATTCCATATATTTATATTTTACATTCGTTTACATTCGTCTTGTATTGTTTTTAATGACGGAATATGTGAACCTACTATACAAACGGTCATGTTCTCTGGTTTAAAATATTTGCGAATGACATAATTGATTTGTTGCATGGTTATATTTTTATAAAATGTATCGTAAACGTCGCGATACGGAATTATTTTATCACGTCCGCCAAACAATAAATATTCATATCCGTTATGTGATGTTTGAGTATCGATGTCTTCTCGATTCAACATCATTTTCCCCTTTAAATTACTCTTGGTTTCCGTTAGTTCTGATTGTTTGATTCCGTGTTTTATCAAATCGTGTAATAAATCAATGATAAGTGGCAATACACCCTTTAATTTTGTATCATTTTTCATTAATTTTTTATAATCCGTTTCGGCATAAATCGAAAAATCTCCCAAATGTTCATAATATGTAGTTGATGCAGTGGATGTATATGTAAGCCCATTTTCTTCTCGCAAAATCATAAATAATCTCGAACTCAACGCACCTCCTAAAATATTTTTCAAAATATTTAAACAATATTTATCTGTCGAAAAATGAGAACATGTGCGAAATCCAATCATCAGATTTAATGTATTGTTTCCCGTGCGTTTTAATAATTCGTATTGAATCTGTGATTGCGGAGTATATGCCAAATTCATCACCGGTAGAGGCGACGACATACAATTCTGGATTTGTTTTTTATTGACTCCTTTTAAAAAATAAGACATTTCGATTACCTTCAGTAATTGTGCAAATGGTACATGAGAAACGACACTTAATATAATATTATTCGGACGATAATATTTTTTATATATTTTTACTAATTCATCATGTTCCAATGCTCCTTTTTTATGATACTGAATATCGTCTACTGGATATTCATAAGAACTTCCCTTATAAATATGTCGATTCGTCATATTCGAAATAATATCGCTTGCATCGTCTGAGTCGCGAATATTTTCTTCGATTACAACCTGATGTTCTTTTGTCATTTCTGTTTTTTTAAATACAGAATTCAACATCATGTCCGAAATGATTTGTATACAATTTTCCAAAAATTCGTCTTCGCATTTTACCGTATAACATGTTAATTGCATATTTGTATATGCATTAAATAGTGCACCCACCTTGTCATATTTCAAAAATATATCTCTTGATTTTGGTATTTTTTTAGTACCTTTAAAACACATATGTTCAATAAAATGGGCAGCCCCTTTTTGTTCTTCGGGTTCATACGCGGCCCCGAATCGACAAAACGCGTTTATAGATGTGATTGGTAATTTATTTGATGGCGATTCATATACCAATGTTAGTCCATTGGAAAATACATGGGTTTGTATTTCATGCCGCGCTTCTGACATTTTATTATAATAATATTTATCAATTATTATAATAGAGAGAATGTTATTATTCAAAAAACAATGAAATATGTCGGGGTTTAGTCCTACATAAATCTTTGGAGATTTTCCGGAGACGATGGTAACGGCTTTGCAAGGAAAATGAGGAAAATGAGGAAATTTATCTACATCCATACCCGACTTCCAATGGAACACGTCCCAAATCGGGTTCAATTGTGCTCTGGTTCCAGGGTCCCACCAATGACTTTGGAATGACGGGGTCGGAACGTTCCTGAAGATTGGCGTTTCTCAATGTTTGACCAATGGTATCCAAACCAATGTGATACCCGGCTTGTAACAAATCGGGCATGGCAATATTTCCCTGATTCATAGAGCTGGGGTTAAGTGCAGACCATTGACTATTCATATCATTGGGCAACAAATCACTTGGATTTGCCACGGGTTGAAGACTATATCCGCCATTTGAAGTAGATGACTCCATCGCTGGAGGCGCTGGGATAACGTTTTGCGCCGAAGTTTCTTTTACAGAAGGTTGTTTTTGTGTTTCGCCTGAATATCCATCGCCCATTCCATCAGTGGAAAACATTTTTGACCCGGAATAGGTATAAATACCCCACCCCAATATAAGCAAAACTATCAAAATGACGATTCTTTCGCTTGTAAACATTTTTAACATTCCACGTTGAATATCTTTGAACATTCTTATATATATAAACGTCGGATAAATAAATTTATGATATTTGTTTTTATTTTTGCTAAAATAATGTCTCGCAAAATGTATCAATATCGTTCATTATTTATAATAATGATGAAAAATATATAGTTACTGAATTCCTTAGCGAAATCGAATGAATTCGACCGATTATATTGTTATTTTGCTACAATTGTTACGTTTGATTCATCTTCTAAATCACTTTCACTATCTATATCTTCCAACATATATGTGTTTTTTATCCGTTTAGCTTCTAAATAAGATGATAACGCCAAATCTCTTGCTATTTTTGCATTCCGACGTGCATCGCGATACATTGTATAATATACATCCGACCGGTCTTTTAATTTTACAGTTTCGGTCATTTCAATATTGTCTAAATCCAATTCGACTTCCGAAATCTCCATTGTTATATTTTGATTTAAATCACTATCTGGTTCAGTAACATTGGGCTTAGCGAATGTTTCTGATTCGATTAAACCATCTGTTCCCTGGTTTTGGAGCGAGCCGGATTTCTGCAGGTAGAAGTCGTCGGTGAGCGACTGAACTCCTTGGTGGGCACTTTGTGCCCACTGAGAGGCGCTAGCCGAAGGAGTTAATATATTTTTGTTGATAATCGTATCTGGATTTTTTCCGAAATCATTTACTCCAGAATTATTCGCCAAGTCTGCAGATTCAGCGAAGGTTTCCAACATATTTCCTAAATTCACATCGGAGTTTGATGGATTCATACCGTTTTGTTCGGTACTGGAAATTATATCTTGTTCTACGGGGGCAGCATATGTAACTTCGTCATCTTTTATTGTGACTATATCGTTATCATTATCATAAACTCTTATGCTATCTTGAGTTAGAACACTTATGTTCACTCTGCTCACATCCGTGTTCCAGTCGCTCACCTCCGCCACGCTGCGCAGTGGCGAACAACCGGCTCGCTCCACCTGTTTTGTTTTAAAAATACATTTTTCGAATATATTTGCTGGCGGCATCGTCATGATTTGTTTCAATTCAATTTCAATTTGAAAACTACGAACGGAACATTTTATGCCCTGTATCTCCAACACCGTCATGATATTACTATTTTCCAAAAGGGTTTCATTGCTTATTTCATTACCATTTTCATCATAAATTTTAAGAATACATTTTCCTAAAGCTGATGCCACGTTTGTTCTCATTATATAATATTTTCCGGATTTGTATAATTTTAAAGGCGGGGTAAATGAATTTTCGATATCATTTAATTCTAAATCAGTTTCGAACCATTTTGCTCGATTATCAAAAATATATGTTTGACTGTAATTTTCCAAATTCTCCATCCAGCGAATAAAGCTCTCATTCTCATTCGTAAACATTAAATCACAATACATTCGCTTATTTATTTTTGTATTTATCAATTCAGATTTTCCTAATACAGTTGTATTTCCACCCACAATGCCCTGTTTTGTTTTACATTTAGGCGGTTGGATATACAATGGTTTTTCGTTTATACGAAATTTTATAAAATGATTCCCTCCCTGCAATAATGTCGGAGCGGTTAATGTTAATTGGTCAAATGGGAATTTATCATTCGTCTCGTAAATTCCGTCCATAATATTTTTATTTTACTAATTCATCATACATTTGTTATTCAAACCATACGAATTCGTTAAATATTTTTGTTTTATTTATGATGATTTCAATAATGATATGATATGAAAAAAAATATACGAGACGCATGTATTGAATTATTTAAAAATGAAGACATTAAACGTGACGTGACAGAACTCATCAAACCAATTGTGAATATTATTTACAATGAAATTTACGTTTATATTTGGGTCATTTGTTTTTATAATGTGTTTTTAACTTTTATTATTTTAGCAAATTTATTTTTATTATTACGATTACTTTCTAAATCGTCTATGTCTTCTTCTGAACCGGTTAATTTTATTTAGAAACCTTCACTGTCGCTACGGATTTTAGAATATTTCTAATAAAATATTATATCTGTAATGTATATATCGATATTGTCATGGGTAAATCTCAAAAATACAAGGCCAAAAAGGGGAAAAAACAGAGCGGGGGGATGGATGCTTCCACATATAGTCAAGCCGTGTATGGCTCGGCCAATCAACAACATGCCGCTATAGGAGAAGGAAATTTAATTGCCGCCAAATATGTATCGAATTGTTCCGTTGTGGGGGGAAAAGGGAAAAAACATCTTTCCAGTAAACAAAAACAGCAAGAGCAACAACAGCAGCAAGACGGAGGTAATATCCTACAAGATGTTGCAGTGCCTGCCCTATTGTTATACGCAAATCAAACCTTTGGTAAAAAGAGAACATCAAAACGATTCAATAAATCCAGACGATTTACGCGTAGCAGGTACAGTCGCCGCCGATAATCATTTGAAATCCGTTCAAAAAACCCTTATAAACTTTTATAATCGTTAATACCGACTATAAACATTTATATGTAACTCATGTATTTAGCATTTGT